>Ga0193726_1000806_pt1 | contig 28818 bp, 20 predicted proteins | sample H2c1metaG_FD_144928 | JGI IMG/M metagenome (GOLD analysis project Ga0193726, IMG submission 144928) | Soil microbial communities from a riparian zone of the East river system, Colorado, United States - H2c1 | ecosystem: Environmental > Terrestrial > Soil > Riparian zone | place: USA: East River...
ACCTGTCAAAATGAGCAAGAACACCTTCATTCCGAGCGGTATTTCGGGCCGGCCGCCAGGATCCATGGCCCGCTCACTCGGTGCCGCGTTGGCCTCGGGACTCCTCCACAATCCGAGCGCTTTCCATTCCGCGTCTGAACTTCCGTGCGTGAGAGAGGCCATGGGCCAAAATCGGTTGACGCCAATCACCGAGAGCCAGGTGGCCGGCCCTGGATAGGCGCATTCCGGGCCGCCATTCGTTTCGTTTTTTTCACCGCACTGATCGGCCAGAGTCCAGAATGGCGGCGAGTAGTCGGGGATAGGCGACGCGTTCGCAGCACACGCGATCGACGGCAGGAAAATCTTCCTTTCGTCCTCGCTCCGCACATGGCATCCAGAGTTGTCCTGTAGCCCTTTATTCAAGCTCTTGTCATTGAGCAACAATCGGAATGCAACATACGTGCCTTCACTCGTATCGGCGCTAAAGACTCGGTCCGCTGCGGCCAGCTGCTGATGATCTGTCCACCGGTGTTCCAGCGGGAAGAGCGGATAGGTATTGAGGGTCAAGCTCCCATTCAGGCCGGTTGCACCGCGTTCCCGGATGAACATAAGGTCGGAACTGAAGATCACGATCCGGCCGTCCGGGTAACTACGGCGAAGGAAGTTGCTCAGGAACAACTGATCGAGTGTGTTGCTGCTGCGCAAGAGAATGTATCGAGCGTGAAGCTCGCGCAGCGCAGCCACCAGATCCATCAAGAACGCTTCCTGGGTCAGAGGCGTTTGATTTCCCCCGTAAGTACGGATTGAATCGTGCCCTTTCCCGGCCGGATCGGCCAGGTCCGTAGGAAGGTTTCTTTTTTGCGTGTCCGCCGACTGCGGAGTGCTTCCCGCGTCGAAAAGAGACCGCGTTTGATAAGCGCTGCGCAAGGCGGAGATATCGCGGGGGTAGTAAAGCCGCAAAGCCTTATCAGAACAATCGGTTTGGCTGTCTGGTGGAGCTCCCAATCCGCCGTTCGCGGCTTTGTCCACTCCCAATCCGCCGTAGGCGGTTTCGTCTTCGGAAATCATGGCTATCCGGGCAGGGTCAAATCCAGGTTGCTCAGTCTTCATGTACCTGCAAAACCGGTGAAGAATTTCGTCGTCATTTTGTACAAAACTGTGAAATACGACATGGGGCTCGAGCGAGCTTTGAAATCCATCGGCAGAGGCACTGCTGCTCACGCTGCCGCTAAAGACAGCAAGTCGTTCGACGCCCGGGGTTCCGGGAAAGCCTGATTTCTGGGCGGTTGCTCGTGGCTCGGCAGCGAGGTTCAAGTCTCGCCTTGTGTTTGTTTCGGACAGAACCTGTTTGAGCGAAGGCAGGGAGCCAGAGAAGGTTGGTCCAAGAATAGCCAGCGGTTTACCCCTACTTTCAGTCGTAGGCCGCAGCGCCTTGATCCAGCTAACAGCATTCCGGAACTGGTCTTTGTGAATTCCGTGGGTGGCTTCCTCTCCCACTACGAAAACGACGAGGCCTTCGCGGTAACTTCTCGATAGCCCGCCTTTTTCCCAATCCTCCCTGCACTCCTTCTGCTTGGCTCGGTTTCCCTCGTCATTCGCATCCCTCTTGCCGCAATCAACGGTTTTTCGGAAGAGGATGATCCCGGGCTGGGTCTCCTTGAGAGATTTCTCTCGATTGGCTGCCTTTTCGTCAAGAAAAAGGGCGTACGGGGTTCCTTCTTCATCCCACGGAAGCCAGGAACCGTCGACTTCGTATTTCTCGTCTTGGGCTCCTTCCTGAATCGCCACGGCAAACTGGTCGAAGACCACGGGTAGATGCGTAAAGACCGGATCCGGTAGCAGCGCGATAACAAATTTCAGTTGCGACGTTTTCGCGGCCAGACCCGGCCGCGCTTGGTTACGCGTGGGATCATCGTCTTCATAGCAGTCGTCAGGAAGAGGCAAATCGTTTTTCTTGATTTCAAGAAAATCCTCAAGCTCCTCCCGCAAGCTTCCGCACCCGGGCTGGTTTTCATGAGCCTTCGCTGGAGATGGCTTGGACCGTTTTACCGTGCTGCCACGATCTGCACCGCTATTTTCTGCCGGTTTTGGTCCCGTTTGCACAGAGAACCCAACCATCGCCGCGATGGCGAAGAAGGCTGCCGTGCCGATTCTTCCCTCTTTCTTCATGGACGGAATTCAATGCCGTTTGAAGCGTAACTTAGCTTCCTTCTAACCTGATTAGTGCCGAGATATCACAAATCGTTGCACGCTTAAAGGAGGTCGGCAGGTCGCGGGACCCGGCCGAGGCCTTGTCACCGGAACGGAGTTGCGCCCAAATTGTTGCAGTGTGTTGAGGTTACGCGGATCACTTCGGAGACGAGTGCTGAGGCAGATCTAAACCCGACGCCAGGTCCAGATGTGCCGTCATTTAGCTATTGTTGGCGGCAGCGGCGAAGGGCGGTGCTGCTGCGGCACCGCTTCCAGCCGGGACGAGACTGCCTTTCAGCAGGCCCTCCAGGCGCTCGGCATATCCTTGGATCAATGCGGCTTGGTCGAGTGCGTTGATAATCCGGCGTGCTTGAAAATAATCGCAGGTGTCATCATGAATGTAATCCGCCAGCTTCTTCGTCGTGAAGGCGCCTTGACGCATGCCATACGACATGATCCGGTACGCGGTCGTTGGTTCGAGGGCGTGTTCGGGATGTAGCAAAAGCCCGTTGCCGAGATTTAGAGCCCGGCCTAAACGGTCATAGTTCAGCTTCCAGGTCAGCTGCACAAACCCCCGGCCGTAATAGGTATTCGTGAATTGCGTGCCGTCAGCGTCCGCGACGGTGGCGGGTAGGCCATACGGACGGCCCTTTCCCTTTCCGAACTCTTCAATCGGTTGCCAACGATTGGCGCATTCGTGTTTGACTGTGGCAAACATGTACGCCACCCAGCGCACGTCCGTGACATCCGGGTCTTGTTCTACGAGTCGGAGCAGAGTCTCTTGGCCCGAGACTGCGGCTGGTCCAAGCCTGCCAAAAGCGGTTTCGTATGATTGAGAAAACCTAGCGTGATCAAATGTAAACATGCCCAACTCCTTGCATAAACCTTGGGCCCTCCGGGGGCTGACTGCTCGCTCATCGCATGTTACATCGTCTCCCTCGGGTTTTCGGTCGAAAACCTCCCGCGCCACAATTGATGCTCAAACGATGCAACAGGAACCCTCTAGGTAGTGCAGCGAGCGAGGATTCCTCGCCGTTCTCAAGTCAAGAAACTGTAGGCAGATCCTTCCATTTTTGAGACAATTTTTATTCTCATATAATCTATAATTTGCACATTTGTAGTATGTATTATATTGGTCCAATGAGAATCATTTACAATTAATTCTCATATACACGTAGAATAACACACTAATAGTGTGTTATAAGCTATTTAAATGAGAATCGAATGAATCCTCAGGTTCCCTTCACCCAATACGCCCAGTCGGCTGCCCTGTCCACAGTCCGGGAGCTCCGCGACCGCTACGGGAAAGACGAAAATAGCCGCTCCATCCCGAACCAGCTTCATCGGTTGAAAAACCAAGGCCGTGTGCGGCTCGTTGCAAATGGTGTCTACGCCGGTGCTCTCGCCGCCGTCCCCCTCAACCGCTATCGCGTCCCGCACGCACTCCGAGGCGATGCCGTCGTCGCACTGCACTCCGCCCTCGAGCTACACGGAGTCGCCAATCAAGTCTTCCAAACCATTTACTATTTCTCTCGGGGCCCGCGCAAGGACGTCGTATTTGACAACCTCACGTACCACCGCGTCACTCCTTCCCGTGCTCTCGCTACCCCCGCGCGTCGTCTCTTCCAGACTGAACTCGGCGCCGACAACGTCCGCGTCACCGGACGTGAACGCTCTTTCGTCGACTGCCTGGTCTTTCTCGACTACAGCGGAGGCGTCGCGGAACTCGACAAGTCCCTGGCAATGTTTCCTTCTTTCGACTTCGCCACTGCTCTCGCCTATCTGAAGCTTCTCCGCCGGCCGTGGCTCTATGCGCGACTTGGATTCTTGCTCGATCGCCATGCCGACAAACTTTTCTTTCGCGACAAGGTGCGCGATCAGTTCCTGCGCAAAGTTCCCCGGGGAGTCGTCTATCTCGCCGACAAACGCCCTGGGAACCATTGGGTTCCCAGCTGGAAAATCATGGTACCCGGAATCTTTTCTTCCTCCCCGGACTCGGTACACACATGAAATTCGATGCGATACATATGACAAAGCTCGCGAAAAAGAACAAGGCCAGGCGTCAAGATGGCACACGACACGTCGCGGCACCTTGAGTCGTTCCGTGCCGGTCAGCAAATGGCAGGTTGTGGGTTGGACGAATACCTTCGAAAATTTCTGGTTGTTTTTTGCGTGATGAGGCAGTTTCGGCCCGTGCACTTTCAACCGCAGTGCTCGTTTACGTATGTTGCAGAAACTCCGTCTTGTACTTCCCTACGAGTGCTGCAGCCTTTGCCTTGAACTCCCCCTCAGCTTTCTCATCCAGTTTTGGCGGCGCGGTCGTCCGAGTTGCAACGGGTACGCCCACCTGCGCGAAGAACTCTTCCTGTCCGGCCGGAGAGCAGATGCACAGCAGACGTGCCGGTCGGTCGCTGTTGTTCTGAAACTGGTGAGGTGCGTTGGCAGGAATATGAGCGGTCTCGCCCGCCCGGGCCACCGACTTTACTCCTCGGAACGTAGCCTCGATCTGGCCTTCGAGAATGATGAAGGTCTCCTCGAAGTTGTGTCTGTGCGGAGGTGGACCTCCACCTGGTGGGATATGCATGTCGATCAGGCAGAAGCGCCCCGCCGTTTCCTTCCCTGCCAAAAGAATGGTGTAGGTGTCCCCAACGAGACCGATGTGCGGCAAGTTCTGATCATCGGGCCGTGCAAGGACGAGATTTCGACTGGAATCATCCGGTGGAAGAGAAGACTGGATCGCGGGATCCGAAGTGTTGCTCATGATGGGTCTCCTTGGTCAAGAGCGTTCAATGAATCACTGCATCTGTCACCCCCGCCAATAGTACGCTAGAGGATTGCCCGGTTGCATCGCACACAAAATACAAGTTCAAAGACGACGCCTCATCGCGCGGCCGATTGCGAGGCGGTCCAGCGAGCATGCACGCTTCGAATATATCTGAACCAGGAGGAATGAATGAAACCGGATTGAACGAATACCTAGGCTGATCGGATAGCTCCCCAGTGGACAAAATAGCTCGCTATTTCCAATGCTAAACTCCAACCAACAAGCAGTTTATAGTTTCATGACACACCATATATAGTGCTAATTGCAATTATACATTACTTTAACTTGCAAAATGTGCTAAATATGATACTTTTAAAGTGTGAATCTAGAAGATAGAGTTCGAAAGTACGTCGATCGCAGCTTCCAGAGCGATGAAGCCGAAATTCTTGTTCTGATCGAGGAGAGCGCAGTCGCGATCTTCACCTCATTCCCGGATCACTTCGTCCTGTTCGGCGGAGCCACTCTCGTACTTTTCTACGACAGTCCGCGATTCTCTCGTGATCTCGACCTTTTCGCCTCAGTGACAAAACTTCCCTCACCTGAGGAAATTCAAGCTCTCGTACACGCTAGCATTCAACCTATTGCGGAGACATTCGGCCTAGGTCAACTCGAGTTCCGGAAATACAACGAGAGCGACGATTTTGTAAAGTATTGGGTTATTGCCAATCAAAAACCCTTGTTCAGCATCGATCTCACAAGAATTGGCGGAAGCGTCATACGAAGCGAGATCCGAGAGAAGATCATCGCCTGCGAGCGGGAGCGAACCGTACTTACTCCAACTGCGAATTATCTCCTCCTTCAGAAATCCGAGGTCTTCCTTGACCGTCGTCACGTGAAAGCTCGTGATGCTTTCGATATTCATCTTCTCCTTGCCCGGGGCGCGTCACTGAACGACAACCTCCAAGCGCATCTTGAAGACTTCATCTTGATGAAGGACTTGGATGGCGAGTTCATCGCAGCTCGAATTGAGAGTATCGATGCGAGACTCTGCACCGTAGAACTCCGCTCAGTCCTGCCACCGGCAGTGTTCGAAGAGATCGCGCGAAACCACTTCGAGTCGATCCGACACTCACTGCGAACGGTGTTTCTAAAGTGGCTTAAGGGGAACCAACGATGAATTGGACAACGGCTCTCACAGAAGAAGCACGCCGAAATAGCATCCTGCGAACTGACGCTTTGGCCCGCAAATACGGAATCTCGGAAGCGGTAGTCCGCAATGCTCTACGTCGATATGAATCGAACAGGTTGCTCCAGCGTGTGTCAACGAAAATTTACATCAACCACTTCAATCAGCAATTTTCGCCTCGCGACCTGGTCAACGCGCTTCGCCCTCGTTCCTACATTTCGCTGGAATCCGCACTCGTCGAACACGGCATCATCACGCAGAGCCCATTCATCCTCACCTGCGTGACTCCTGGCTATCCGCAGAAATTCCCAACTAAATCTGCAGTGATCATGTATCGAAAGATCTCTCCCGACCTCTATTGGGGATTTGAGGAGAAGGCCACTCGCTATAACAAATACTTCATTGCGGAACCTGAGAAGGCTTTGCTTGACTGGATTTATCTCAACCGGCAGGAGGGGCTTTCTACCCCTTTAGACGAAATCAATTTGCAGTTTCTCGCTCCCGCCAAGTTGCGATCATACGCGCTCCGATTTCCGCGCACGGTCAACCAGACAGTTACGGATTTATTGCTCGAAGCTGCTTTCCCTTCACCGAAGCCACATGAGGGACACTTCGGAACGTTGCGCTGAATCCAACCAGCATTGGAGATCGGACATACGTTGTCGTAATCGCAAGTCCGCGGTGAGCCTCGAGTTCAATCCCAAGGAGTTGCGGCCAAGTCCATATATTGTCCGAAAAATGAATGTATATTTCGGACACCCAGTTCCTTTTACAATCGTGCGGAGGAAAGAAAAATCAAGCACGGGCTCGGGCGGAACCCACTGTTCCCTACTTGCTGTGCTACCCTAGTTTCGACAGCTTCAGTTGTGGGACCCAGGGGCAGACAGTCTGCGGCGCGAACCGGACGGGGCATCCGTTACCGTCACGAATGCCCGCAATTCTTTGGCGTTAGAAGGCCGAAATGGCTACAGCAGCCAAACTCCAAAAGATCCACGAGACCACGGAGTCACAGCACCTCGACCAAATCGAGTCCGTCGTTGAGGGTGGGGTCGCGTCTAATCTTGAGGACGTGTCCGCCTCTTGGCGCAGGTGCTCGGCGGTACTCCTGGTTAACCCAGAAAGCCGGGCCGCTCCTCATATCGTAACCGAAAGCGAACTCAAGGTTTCTCGCGAACCGCTTGGCCAGGCAATTCTGTACGCCCAGGAGGAAATCGATCGCCTTTTCGCAATCGTTCGCCAGGAAGGGTATGTCGTTTTATTATGCAACACCGATGGAATCGCGATTCACCACCGTGGAGATGAAGCACAGGCCGAACAGTTCAAATATTGGGGTATCTGGATCGGAGGAATGTGGTCGGAAAAAGTTGAAGGCACGAACGGGATCGGTACGTGCATTACGGAGCAGCGTCCGGTTCTGGTCCATCGTGACCAACATTTTCGGACGCGCCACATCGGGCTGAGTTGTGCCGGTGCACCGATCTTTGACCCGAACGGCAGGCTTGCCTTGGTGCTGGACACGTCCTCGATGACATCGGATCGGTCGCATACCTTGGCTTTGGCTGCGACAAAAGTCGCGGCTCGTGGAGTCGAAGAACGATTATTTCGCGAATGGTTTCGCAATCTGTGGACGATTGCGGCGGTGCCCTTCGACGACAGCAGTCCCCCTCTGCTCTTGGCTGTCGACACTGACCTGCGAATCGCCGGTGCGGACCGAGCCGCGCGCCTGGCCTTCACTCTGGATGACAAAAGGCTCAGTGGCGGCGTGTCTCTATCAAGAATCTTTGAACTGGATCGGTCTCTTTTCCGGACGAACCGCGAACAGGACGTCGCAGCACGCTTCACGCGCGTCGGCACTAGTGAGTCGTGGCATGTGCTGATTACTCCTCCTCTGTCTGGCACAAGAGCCTGGCGCTCTCCGGCCGACGTGGCGATTCACACTCGGCCCAGGAGTAGCATGCTGCATAACGCGCCCCTGCCCGAGCCGGCCTCTCCCAATCAAGGAGGTCTCTCCCCGGCGCGAACCCATCGCATTTGCGAATTTATCAGCTCCAATCTCGAGCAGAACATAAGTCTTGAAGCGCTGGCCGAAATGGCCGGGCTGTCCGTACATCATTTTGCGCGGGCCTTCAAACAATCTGTTGGTATGCCACCGCATTCCTACGTTCTGCAACGCCGCATCGAACACGCCCAGCAAATGCTCCGCAATACCGAACTTTCTCTTTCCGAGATTGCGCTATCAGCGGGATTCTCCGACCAGAGCCACCTGGCCAGACAGTTCCGCCGGATGACCGGCGTGTCCCCCAGCGTGGTCCGCTGGCGACAACGATAAGTCCTTTAATTTAAAGCAATTCCCTCTTGATCTCCGGCAACTAGATCGGGCCGTGGGCCGAACTTTGCCTGTTTGACGGGCAACGGGCCATCGAATAGGTTCCCTCACAATTGAGCAAGAACGTAACAACGGCAGCGAAATCGTCCAAGACCCCGGGGGCCGCTCCCCGCCAGGATGTAGCCATGTTCAGGAGTATCAGGCTCACCATGGGTGCTACCGGTCTCGACTGACTCATGCGGCGCCTGGCTTCCTATGGAGGAGGATCTGTCATGTGGTTTGATGGATTATTTCTTGGGTACCGGAGTCCCTACTTTTTTGGATGGCGGCCGATACTTCGACAAACGAACACCCGGCTCGAAGAACGCCTGGCGGAGCGCACGCGAATCGCTCGAGATCTGCACGACACGGTGCTGCAGGGTCTTCTCAGCGCGTCGATGCAACTGCATGTCGCCGTAGATCAGCTACCCGCGAATTCGCCCCAGAAAGTACCGCTCAACCGTGTTCTTGAATTGATGACAAATGTTGTCGAAGACGGTCGCAATGCGCTTTGCGGACTCCGGTCGACCAGGACCGATTCCGACGATCTGGAACAGGCATTTTCCGAGGTCCCGCACGAGCTGGCCGTTGAAGAGCACATCGAGTTTCGCGTCATTGTCCTGGGCGCGCACCGGCAGCTACATCCGGCAATTCGCGACGAGGTCTATCGTATTGGGCGTGAAGCACTCGTGAATGCATTTCGCCACTCCCGCGCCAGCAAGATTGAAGTCGAGCTTGAATATGCGGCCAAGCGTTTTAGGCTCGTCGTCCGCGACAACGGCTGCGGGATTGACCCACGATTGCTGCATGCGGGTCGCCAGGGACACTGGGGATTTGCGGGTATGCGCGAACGGGCAGAAGGAGTTGGTGCCAAACTCAAGATTTGGAGCCGCGCGGCTGCCGGAACAGAACTTGAGTTGACTGTTCCTAGCCGCGTGGCTTTTGAATCCGGCAACTAGTGCTCAATCACCATTTGATCGCCCGGAGATCCGTGCAGCCCAGTCTCTCGGCTGGGCATGAGGGCCGTCCGTGGCTCAAAAAATTCTGATCGTCCCGTCGAGAAATGGCAAAAGCCAGCCACGCTAGGCCGGCTTTTGCCGTACTGTACCTTTCCACGGATTTCAGCCAGTCCGACCTTAGAAGTCGAAGCGCAATCCCAATTGTTGTCGGCGCGGATCGGCCGCCGCGTTCGGCAGGCCGAAGGTGGTTGATTCAAGGAGCGTGTCGTAGGTTGTGTAGCTCGTCCAATTGAAGGCGTTGTACATTTCCCAGAAAACGCTGGCCTGGAAACGTTCCTTGAACCGGAAGGTTTTCCCGATTCGGAAATCCACCGTTTTCTGAGTGTCCCCGCGGCGCGAGTTTTTCGGAGCCGGACGATCAGGAAATGCCGCGTCGGTTGGATTCTCGTTCGTCGTTACGCTCCAGGGTCGCGCACTGCGGAACACCGCAATTCCCGACAATTGAAAGCCCAGCGGGAAGTCATAGGCGCCGTTAAAGACCAGGTTGTGCCGTTGATCGGTGTCATCCGGCCCAATATCCTGGCTCAAATTGAAAGGATTTGTCGGGTTGCTGCCGAACACACTTCCACTGACCAAATCGGAATTGGTCTTTGAAAGCGTATAAGCCAGTCCAAAGTTTGCCGCTTTCTTGCGGTATTGGGTGTCAATTTGCAGCGCGGTGTAGTGAACGTATCCCGTGTTACGTAGTTCGCTGACGGTTGTGAATCGCGGATCGATGGATTCGACGCTGCCATCCGGCTGCAGCAGTTCATTTCTGTCGAAAAATTCCAGTCCGCTGCCGCGGGAATGAATGAAATCGGCGGAAACGACCAGGCCAGGAATAAATTCGTGCGAAACCCCCGCCGTATATTGCGTGGTGAAGGGCACCTGCAGGCCCGGGTCAAGAGTATCGATTCCCTGGGTTGGATGGGAAATGACGGAAAGGTCGGGAAACAAGGGGAAGTTTTGCGCGAACCAAGCCCGGCACGTAGTCCTGCTCGTGGCCGTGTCGTTCGGATCCCAATACGGATTGGTGATGGGGCTGTTGCAGTTGACGACGTTCAAACCATTCGAGAGCAGAGTGTTAATGATGTAGATGGCGTTGAAGTTGCCGTGATTCTGGTCGTAGAAAAGTCCAAACGCGCCGCGCACTGTGGTTTTGCGATCGCTCGTGGGCGTCCAGGCAAAGCCAAGCCTTGGCGAAAAATTATTGTAGTCGACTTTGGTCTTTTGCAGCGGAGCCGCTCCGCCATACTGGTCGATGATGGCTTGATTTTTGGCGTCAATGAATTGATTGCCAGCCGTCACGCTGCGATCGACATCGTAGCGAAGGCCCAGGTTAAGCGTCAGACCGCTGCGAATCTGCCAGGTGTCCTGCACAAACAAATCATAATTCCAGATGGGAGCTTTGAACTTGCCTGGACCGACGTTGCCGATGAAGACGTAAGGATAGGAATCGCGGTCCGCAAGATTAAATTGCAGATCCTGGGCAAATTCCCAGTAACCGTCGTGAAAGTTCGTGATGTTGTCATTGAGTGTATTGCGGCGAAGTTCGCCACCAAACTTCACCTGATGATGTCCACGAACGAACGCGTAGTTGTCATGCAGAGTAAGATTCTGTTCGCCTTCGGTTCCGGTAAAAATGGGGCATCCGGTCTGCAATGTTGGATAGAGCTGCTCGGAGAAGGTTCCTGGGGGACCCAGCTCGAGATTCCCAATTCCCCCGGTGCCTGAAAGGTTGCAAACAATCGGCGGCATGTTGGACATGTAGCCAAAGCGGAATTCATTGAAGCTGGTGTTGTTGAGGGTGCTGGTCAGATTGGCAACCACGTTCCAAACCGGACCGCCAAACGTGTCACGGCCGGATTCAACCGTATAGGGGGCATTGCCGCCGCCTTCATCAATACTTTTCTGGATGGTACGGTCATAGCGCACCGACAGCCGGTTGTTGCTGGTAACGTTGTAATCGCCACGGATAATGAACGGGTGATCCGTCGTCTTGGTGGGTAGTACGCTCTTGAAGCCAAGCCCTTTCCAGTAGTCTGAGATTGCCAGTTGATCGCTCGAGCCGCGGTCCAGATCTTCGTACCCGGCGAAGAAAAATAGTTTGTCCCGGATAATCGGCCCGCCCACGTAGCCTCCCCAGCGGCGCTGGGTGTAGTCGGCCACTTCGTCTTTGGTTAGAAATATGGGTTTGCTGGGGTCGTTGTCGGTGAAAGCTCCAGAAAATGGCGGGCTATCAAGCGCTTTGGCGCGATAGAACAGGTACGCGCGCGCATGCCAGTCGTTCGAGCCGCTGCGGGTGATGACGTTCAGAATTCCGCCCGACGCCGTGCCGAATTCTGCAGAATAGGAATTGGTCATCACCTGGAATTCCTGAATCCAGTCCTGCGAAAAGGTGGATGCCTGGCGCCCGTAGTACTGCCACTGGTTTGAAGAACCGTCGATATAGACGTTGTTCTGGTAGCCGCGCTGCCCGTTGATGGCGAGCGAAGCGCCGTTGCCGCCGACGCCTGGCGAAACGCCGGGCGCCAGAAGCGCCAAGCTCGAAAAGTCGCGGTTCACGGTCGGCAGGTTATCAATCTGATCCTTGCGCAACGTTTGGCCGACTTCGGCGGTGGTTGTCTCGAGCAGCGATATGTCGCCGCTGACCTCCACCTTGGTCTCGACGGTCCCCACCTGCAGCGTAAAATCAATCGTCAGGTCACTGCCGACGAAAAGTTCGATGGAACGCTTGATGGTTCCAAAGCCGGACGCTTCGACGGTCACTTCGTATTTTCCCGCAGGCAGACTGGGCAGGTAATACTGCCCGAGCGAGCCGGCAACGATCGCGGACGTCGCATTGGTATCGATCCGCCGCGCGCTGATTTTTGCATCGGGCAAGCCACCGCCCTGAGAATCGCTGATTTTCCCGCGAATGGTCGCGGTAATCACTTGGGCCGACGTACTAGAAGCCGGCAGTGCAAACCCCAGTATTAAAACCAGCGAAATAGATTTTATGTATTTTGTAAGATAACGCATCCCCGATTCACCCTTCCCTCACAGGCAATCCGACTTCGCCCGCCCGGCTCGTCCCATCCACCCGTCCCCGCAAGGCTCGCGCTGGCCGCCGACATGAGTGAAGCACAAATATCTCCTACGGAAGGGGAAGTCAAGAGTAAAAAAATGAACCTGCAACATATGTTGCATCCCGCTCGTGGCGGCGATGACACGCTTTTGCGTTTTTGGCCCGCAAAATCAAAAAGAGAACCAAAAACCTTCTCGAGAGTAGTATAAAAATTCATGCTTGCCCCGTTCTGCAACAATTATTGCTGCAAGACCTGCGCGGAGAAACCGCGAAATAAATGCCGCCCGCGCGGGCGATTGGTGATTGCATCGGGTGCCGGTTAGTTGTATGTTACGCGCGGCTGGACGCCGGCTCTCTACGTTCACAGCGGCAAAGCGCGTTCCATCCGCTCGCCCGTGTTCTGATCTCGACCAAAGGAATCCCGCATGAGTGACAGTCGCAAGCAAGTTGGCACGTACCTTTTGCTGGTTTTTGCCATCAGCTCGATTTTCTATTTCCTGATTATCAAGTCGGGGCATCTTGGCGCGGCGGGCGGCTCCTACGTTTTTGGCATCATGTGGTCTCCGGCCCTCGCTGCGGTTCTTACCAAGAAAATCCATGGGCAAAATCTCTCGACCCTTGGCTGGAAGTGGGGCAATCCCCGATATCAGCTGTGGAGTTACCTGATTCCGCTGATTTATGCCGCCGTCGCCTACATCAGCGTGTGGACCTTTCACCTGGGCGGGTTTTACAACCATGATTTCATCGCTCGCGTCGGAGCGAGCTTTGGCCTCGGCCCTCTGCCCAATTGGTTCGCCATGGCCCTGTATTTTGTTTTCTGTTCGACGACTGGCGTGATCCGCAGTTGCGCTTCGGCGCTCGGTGAGGAAATTGGCTGGCGCGGACTCCTTGTTCCCCAGCTCGCGAGAACGTTCAGCTACACAACAACCGCGCTCGCGAGTGGCTGTGTCTGGGCGCTCTGGCACTTCCCTCTTCTGATTTTTGCGGACTACAACTCCGGCACGCCCACCTGGTACGCCCTGAGCTGCTTTGCGGTAATGGTCGTCAGTATCAGCTTCGTCTTCACCTGGATGCGCCTCAAGTCCGGCAGCCTGTGGACCGCAGCTCTTCTCCACGGCAGCCACAATCTGTTCATTCAGCAATTCTTTGATCCCATAACGAGCGATACCGGCCGCACCAAATACGTGATCGGAGAATTTGGCTACGCTCTGGCCATTGTTTCTGTGCTATTTGCTATCTATTTCTGGACCCGGCGCCACGAGTTGCCGTCGCGAGCTGAAGTCGGGCCGGCAAACTCCTGATCCCCGCGCGGCGCCGCTCCGCCAAGATCACCTTCCACCGGCTCTCGGTTCTGCAGTAGACTGTCCGGACTTTCCGGGGGCTGAGGGGCTATCTTGCGCAAACGTATCGTTCCATTTGTCGCGGCTGTCTCGATTTTCGCATTGGCCGCTACCCGCCTTGCGGCGCAGGACGCCGGGAACCCGCCGGCTGCAAAGGACTCGCCCGGCGCTCCGTATCTCGATCCGAGCCTCCCGCTTGAGCGGCGGGTCAATGATCTTGTCTCGCGCATGACGCTTGAAGAAAAAACGTCGCAAATGCAGGACGTGGCCCCGGCCATCACCCGCCTCAGGATTCCTGCCTACAACTGGTGGAACGAAGGTCTGCACGGAGTCGCCCGCTCGGGCAACGCCACCGTTTTCCCGCAAGCCATCGGGCTCGCGGCCACCTGGAATCCCGAACTCCTTCATCGCGTCGCCGACGTAATTTCGACCGAAGCTCGCGCCAAATACAACGACGCCATCGCCCACGGCAACACCGCTCGCTATTACGGGCTGACCTTCTGGTCGCCCAACATTAATATCTTCCGCGATCCGCGTTGGGGACGCGGCCAGGAAACCTACGGCGAAGATCCTTACCTCACGGCTCGCATGGGAGTTGCCTTCGTCACCGGCTTGCAAGGCAACGATCCAAAGTACTTGAAAGTTGTCGCCACTCCGAAACACTTCGCCGTTCACAGCGGACCGGAAACCACCAGACATCGCACGGATGTTCCCGTTTCCGTTCACGATTTTGCAGATACCTATGCGCCCGCCTTTCGCGCCACAGTCCTTGAGGGCAAAGCCCGTTCCGTAATGTGTGCCTATAATTCGGTCCGTGGCGAACCCGCCTGCGCCAATCATTTCTTGCTCGACACTCTTAGGAACAAGTGGGGCTTCACGGGTTACGTCGTCTCCGACTGCTGGGCGATCACTGATCTCTACGCAGGACACGGGTTTGTCCGGACAATCGAGCAAGCTGCCGCGCTTTCTGTACGAGCCGGCACGGACCTGAGCTGCGGCCCTGAATTCGGCGCGCTTCCCTCGGCTGTCGATAATCGCCTGCTTTCCGAGCAGGACATCGACCGCAGTGTAAAACGTCTGTTTGAAGCGCGCTTCCGTCTTGGCCTGTTCGATCCTGTAGAAAGCGTTCCCTGGTCAAAACTCACCATCGCCGACAGCGACACTGCCGCGCATCGGCAAATTGCCCTTGCAGCGGCCCGCGAATCCATCGTTCTTTTGAAAAACGCGCAGAACACGCTTCCACTCAAGCCCTCAATAAAAACCATCGCGGTCGTCGGCCCGACCGCTGATTCCTTTGACGCGCTCGTCGGCAACTACAGCGGCACCCCTTCGGCCTACACCACGATCCTCGACGGCCTCCGTAAGCGCTTCCCCAATACAAAAATTCTCACCGCGGCGGGCTCGCCCATCAGCGAAACCAGCGCTATCCCCATCCCGGCAAATTATTTGCGTATCGGAGGCACTGGCTCAAGGCCCGGCCTCAGCGCCGAATATTTCGCCAATGCCACTCTCGCCGGGGGTCCTGCACTCAAGCGCATCGACCCGAGCATCAGTTTTGCCTGGAACAATGTCGCGCCCGGCGAAGGCTTGCCTGCTGAGAATTATTCTGTCCGCTGGACCGGAGAACTCATCCCGCCTGTTGATGGCGACTATCGCCTCGGCGGCAGCAGCGACGGCGGTTACCGAATTTCACTCGACGACAAGCTTTTTCTCGATGACTGGGGATTCCATGGCGAACGCTCCATGACGAGACTCGTGCACCTTGAAGGCAATCATGCCTACAGAATTAAAATGGAGTATTACCACCACTCGTGGGAGTCCTACGCGTACTTGCTCTGGCTGCCGCCGAATCTCGCACAGGAAGCGCAGGGCGTCGCGCGCAAATCCGACGTCATCATCGCGGTCATGGGCATCACCGCTCAGCTCGAAGGCGAAGAAAGCGAATCGAGCGATCCCGGTTTTTTCGGCGGTGACCGCATGAGCGTCGAACTGCCGCGCCCGCAGCAGGAACTCCTCGGCTCACTCGCCGCGACTGGCAAACCGCTGGTTGTCGTTCTTACAAACGGGAGCGCTCTCGCTGTCAATTGGGCCGAGCAACACGCCGCCGCAATCGTTGAAGCCTGGTATCCCGGCGAAGAAGGTGGCACCGCCGTAGCCGATGTTCTTTCCGGAAATTACAACCCAGCAGGACGCCTCCCGGTTACCTTCTATAAGTCGGTCGCCGAACTCCCGCCCTTCGGCAACTACTCCATGACCGGCCGCACCTACCGCTACTTCACAGAGCAGCCCCTTTACCCTTTCGGCTACGGCCTAAGCTTTTCTAGTTTCCGTTACTCCGACCCGCACCTCGACCAGGAGTCTGTCGCCGCGGACGGCACGATCACGATCACCGCTAAGGTAACCAACGCTTCTGGGGTCTCGGGCGACGAAGTGGTCGAACTCTATATCTCGCGTCCGCAAGTCGAAGGCGCGCCCGTCCGCGCCCTGACCGGCTTCAAACGGATCCACCTCGACGCCGGCGCCTCCGAAACGGTGTCATTTCAACTTCACGACCGTGACCTAAGCACCGTCGACGAGGCCGGCACACGCCGCATTGTCCCGGGCCCGGCAGAACTCTGGTTCGGCGCAGGCCAGCCCATCTCAGGTCCGGGCCAGCTACCCACAAACGGCGTCTCCGCAAAATTCACCATCTCCACAGCCGCCACCTTGCCCGAATAAGAGCTGGCGCGCTCCAGGATAAATTTTCTACCCGACGCCTGCAGCAGCCGGTTTTCAACCTACCTCTTTTGAATTTCATGCGGCCCTGTTCCTGGCCAACGCAAAACTTGTCTCTAAAACCGTTCTTTTCCGGTTGCGCCATCCTACGCTATACTCCCCTCCATGAAAGGCTCTCCTAAAGTAATCGACGAACTCAATAAAGCGCTTCGCGAAGAACTCACTGCGATCAATCAATACTTCCTCCACGCCGAAATGTGTGAAAACTGGGGCTATGAACGCCTCTCTTCCTTCATCAAAAAGCAGTCCATCGGCGAAATGAAACACGCCGAATCGCTGATGGAACGCATCCTCTTCCTTGATGGCACCCCCAACATGCATCCTCTTGAACTGAAAGTCGGCCGCGACGTTAAAGAAATGATTCAGAACGATCTCGAACTTGAAGTCAACGCCGTCAAGATGTACAACGCTTCGATCCAGATCGCCATCGACAACAAGGACAACGGCTCCCGCGATCTCCTCACCGTACTCCTTAAAGACGAAGAGTCCCACGTCGACTGGCTGGAAGCGCAAATGCACCAAATCAAAGAACTCGGCTACGAGCGTTATCTCACGATGCAAATGGGCGACTTCAAAGAAGAAGAATAAGCGGTGCTGAGCCAGCTTCCGATTGCCCGACTTGCCAGGACTTGAACGAGATTTCCTTAGTGGTAGCGGCGTGGCTCACTTGGTTTCCGGTGGACCAATTCGAGCGAAATGAATTTCATGTGGTTCGTCACGACCACTACTTCCTTCCGCATGTAACTTACCGGGACTCAACCGGGACTCAATGCTCCCGTCGTTCATTTTGTGTTAGCCTCCTCGTCACAGGAGGGCCCCATGACCACAACCGGTGCTGCACAACAACACAGTGAACAGCCAGATGACAAGACCGCGATTCGTCCATTTCGAGTGAATGTTCCGGAGACCGAACTCGCCGAATTGCGCAGGCGCATCAGCGCGACAAAGTGGCCTGAACGAGAAACGGTTACCGATGCATCCCAGGGAGTACAGCTCGCGACGATTCAGGCGCTGGCGCGCTATTGGGCGACAGATTATGACTGGCGCAAGATCGAGGCAAAACTGAGCGCCCTGCCGCAGTTTATGGCCGAGATCGATGGACTGGACATTCATTTCATTCACGTCCGTTCAAAACACGAAAATGCGTTGCCGCTGATTGTTACGCACGGATGGCCCGGCTCGATTATCGAACAGATGAAGATCATCGATCCGCTGACCAATCCCACCGCACACGGCGGAAATGCATCTGACGCGTTCGACCTAGTGATCCCGTCAATGCCGGGCTACGGATACTCAGGCAAACCGACCACTACCGGGTGGGATTGTCCGCACATCGCGCGGGCTTGGGTCGTACTGATGAAGCGCCTCGGATACCCGAAATTCGTGGCGCAAGGCGGCGATTGGGGCGCGACCATCACCGAACAAATGGGTCTGCTTGCGCCTCCGGAGCTGCTCGGCATTCACACCAACATGCCTGGTGTGTTTCCGGACGAGATTAACAACGCGGCTTTTTCCGGGGCGCCGGCGCCGTCGGGTCTCTCAGCCGACGAGAAGCTCGCTTACGAGCGTTTGCAGTTCGTATATCAAAAGGGTATCGGCTACGGTTACCAGATGGGGCTGCGACCGCAGACATTATACGGAATCGTGGATTCACCGGTCGGCCTGGCGGCTTACTTCCTTGATCACGACGCGCGCAGCTATGAACTCATCGCGCGCGTCTTTGACGGACAGTCTGAGGGCCTCACGCGCGACGACATCCTCGACAACATCACGATCACCTGGTTGACCAACACGGCGCTTTCTGGCGCCCGTCTCTATTGGGAGACTTGGGGCAAACTCGGATATTTCAACGCCAAAGGCGTCTCCATCCCGGTTGCCGTGAGCGTCTTCCCTGACGAACTCTATCCAGCCCCGCGGAGCTGGGCAGAGCAGGTGTATCCCAAACTGATCCATTACAACAAGGTGGAGAAAGGCGGCCACTTTGCGGCCTGGGAACAGCCGCAACTCTTTTCAGAAGAGGTGCGCGCCGGCTTCCGGTCACTGCGCTAGTTCGAACGGAGTGGCGGCGCGGACGATGTGCGCGCCGCCTTCCGCGTAGAACACTTGGCAGCAGGCGCTACTCTCAAAACTGATCCAGTACTGAATAAGCCGCACAGAACTCAAAAAGCCCCGCCGAGTTTCCGCTCAGCGAGGCTTTTTTTGAATTTCACGTACCGGCCGAGCTTAGAAGTGGCAGGACGATGCGCCACGCTTCTCGAGATACTTCTGGTGGTAATCCTCTGCCTTATAGAAGGTCCCGGCCGGTGAAATCTCGGTCGCAATGGGCCGCTTGAACTTCCCGCTGGACTCGATCGCCGCCCGTGCCTTTTTTGCAATCGCTTCCTGCTCCGGCGAATGTGTGAAAATCGCCGTCCGGTATTGCGTTCCAGAATCCGGTCCCTGGCGGTTCACCTGTGTTGGGTCATGTATGGTCCAAAACGCATCGAGCAACTGCGCATAACTCACTTTCGCCGGATCAAACTTGACCTGCACCACTTCTGCATGCCCGGTCTCGTCCGTGCACACATCCTTATATGTGGGGTTTTCTGTATGCCCGTTTGAATACCCCACAGCCGTCTCAAGCACGCCGGGGATCTTCCCAAACGCTACCTCAATTCCCCAAAAGCATCCCGCCGCAAACGTCGCAATCTCGCTCATCGCCAGCTCTCCTCCACCAACTTTATTCTACTACTCCGGTCCAGACCTAGGCTGTTAGATGCTCGGGCGCACTCGCCCGATTCATCAATGGACAGAATCCGCCGAAGCTTCGCGATTCGTAATGGCCACTCGAAAGAGCGGCTTGGCTCGCTCAGCAGCCTCCATCTCAAAATTCTGCGTCGTTTTCCCGGCATCATAATCCCGCCAGAGCCAAACCATCTCCTCGGGAAACTCCACTGCCCCCTGCGCCTGATTGTGCGTTCCCTGGCCAAAACTAAAATGGAAATCATACTCTTTGAGTTTCAAGGCATTGGCCATCCGAATATTCGCGAGCGGCCAACTCCCATACGTCGCCAGTTCCATATCCTCAGCTCCGTCCTGCAGCCACACACGAATATTCCGGTGCGCCTCGCGCAGGACTTTGTCCGGGTAATCCTGGCCGCCTTCCGTGTTCCGCGGATCCTCTTTCCACTGCAGGCTCGTAAACGTTCCAATCCAGGAAATCACCCGGCCAAACTGCTCCGGCATCTGCCAGGCCGCATTGCATGCGCAAATTGCGCCTGAAGAAGAGCCGGTGATCGCGCGGCTGTAGGCGTCTTTGCGAATATTATATTTCGCAGAAACTTCGGCCAGTATCTCGTCGCGTAAATAGCGCACATAACGATCGCTGACCGTGTCGTACAGCGTGCTGCGCATCGAATCTTTCAGAGTGCGCTTCCACTTCTCCGAATAGCCCTTCACAAAACGATACGTAGGCGTTTCTGGCGAGCCCGCAATATCCCCCGGGTTGACGAACACGCAGATCACCACCGGAATCTTCTTCTGCGCGATCAAATTATCAATTACGTTGAGTGCCGGGATTCGTCCGTTGCGGTCCAGATACCCTTCCCCATCCTGAAAAACCATCAGCGCCGCCGGGGTCCGCGCATCGTATTGCGGCGGAACGTAAATCCAATACTCGGCTTTCATCCCGTCATAGATCTTGCTGGTGTGAACCATCTTCGCCGACAAAGTCCCCGCCGGAACTCCCGCCTGCGGACGCGACAGGGGCCCAAATGCCGGCAAATCGAGTCGCCCGCCAAATTTCCCTCCGCCCTTGCCGTCGCTCGCAGTTCCGGCAAGCGCGTAGTAAAACGAGTGCAACCTGCCGACCGGCTGGACCTCGGCAACGGCGAACCACAGCGTAGTCCCCGCCACACTCTTCATCTCTGGTCCTGCACTTCCATCAACGAGCAAGACCGGCTTCGTCGGCGCTTCGGTCGCAAAGAAAAACTCGCCCCCGTTGGCGCTCCACGCCGTCCCTTCCTGTAAATCCTTCGCTGCAAAACTCGCGATAATCGCCTCTCCGAGTCCCGGGTCCTGGGCCTTAGCCAGCGCAATCAACTGCACCGCATTTAACTTCTCGGCGCCCGGTGCCGGCGCGCCGAGCGCCAACACTGACGCTATGGCGAATCCCAGTTTCTGCCAAATGTTCATGATTGCGCTCCGGACCATGTACTAAGGAATCGTGCTTGCGCGCCTCCACTGCGAAACGAATGCAACGGTAGTCGAGAGACTCGCTAGCTCATCAGAGCGTGGAACCTGGCGTCAAAGCGCAGCGAATCCAAATCGGAATCCTTGGCCGCCCAGTTCTTGAAGAACATGCCGTTCTCCATTACTTTGGACAAACACGCTAGCGCGTCTTCTGTCCGGCCGAGCAGTGCATACACGCAAGCTACGTTATAAAGAATCGAAGTTTCTTCCGGATCGATGGCCAGCGCTCGCCTGGCCCATTCGTAACTCTTGGCGTGGTCTCCGGTGCGCGCCAGTATTCCCGCGCCCAGGTACAGCGATCGCGGATCGTCCGGGTGATTATCAATGTGTTTTTCAACCAAACTCAGTGCGCGTTTCTGCGTATCCGCAGCTTGCGTCGGCCGCCCCAGCCCGTGATAGACGCCGACGAGCAAGCTAACGGCCTGGTAGTCATCGGGATTCAGACGGGCGGCCTGCTCGTAAAGGTCCGCGGCCTTTGCCAGATCGCCGCTTTGAAACGAGGTACGCGCGTAAAAGTAATACGCCTCATACAGCTTGGGATCGAGCCGGATCGCCGCTTCAAACTCTTTTTGCGCCAACTCAAAATTTTTCTTCAGCGCAAATGCCAGACCGCCGGCCGCATGCGCTTCGGCCAACTCCGGATCGAGTTCGAGCGCTTTGTGGCTCGCGGCTTCGGCCTCATTCAAATTGTCGTCCACGCTGTCCCAATACATGTACAGGAACGAACAACAGTCTGCCACACCGGCATACGCGCGCGCGTAGTTGGGATCAATTACAATCGCACGCGCAAACATTTGCCGCGCGTAGTCAAAGCCCTTTTTGCGGAACTGGTGGAAGTACTGCCGCCCCCGCAAATAATAGTCATACGCCTGCGGATTATCCGTTTGCTTCCGCGCAATGGCTTTTTCTTCCTGCGGAGAAAGCTTGATGCGCAGGGCCTGGCTGATGCTGCGCGCAATTTCATCCTGCACTTCAAACACATCCTTCAGTTCGCGGTCGTAGCGCTCGGCCCAGATCGAATGCCCGGTTTGCGCGCGGATAAGCTGCGCCGTGATGCGCAGCCGGTTGCCCGCCCGGCGCAAACTGCCGCTCAACACACACGCCGCATTCAGCTCGCGCCCCACCTGCGGTCCGGTCACCGCCTTGTCGCGATACGCCAGCACCGCCGCTCGTGGAAAAACCTGCAGCTCTTTTATTTTTGAAAGCTCGGTGATGATGTCTTCCGTCATGCCGTCGCGGAAATATTCATCGTCCTTGCTCGAACTGAGATTTTCAAAATACAGTACCGCAACCGATTTATCGGAAGCCGCGACCGGTGGGTGTTCGGCGCTCGACACGTGCCTCTTGCTGTCGCTGACCCGGCCGGAAGAATCGCGATCGCGTTTCAAGCGCTTCAGATCGGTCTTGATTTCAGAAGCCGTCTGATAGCGCAGGTCCCGGTCTTTTTCAAGAGCCTTACTGATGATCCGCTCCAACTCGGCCGGCAGAGTCAGATTTATGGTGGTTGCCGCTCGCGGAGTTCCGTGCAGGATGGAATCAAATATGGCCGCCGAGGTGTCTCCGCCGAACGCCAGCTTGGCCGTGGCCATTTCATAGAACACCGTGCCAAAGGAAAAAAGATCCGTTCGCGCATCGAGTTCCTTGCCGAGAGCCTGCTCCGGCGACATGTACGCCATCGTCCCGAGAGCGGTGCCTGGACTCGTCAGAAAATCCGGATCGGCCCCCACGGTAGCGGCGGCTGAAATTTCGGTTGCGCCGGCATTCCCCCGCCGCGCGGCCATTTTCGCCAGTCCGAAATCCAGAATCTTGGTCTGTCCCCGTTCGGTCAGAAAAATATTCGCCGGCTTGATGTCGCGATGCACGATGCCCTTGGTGTGCGCGGCGCCCAGCGCATCGGCAATTTCAATGCCGATCTCGAGGATCGTGTCGACATCGAGCGACTGCCCGCCGATCCGGTGTTTTAAAGTTTGTCCTTCGAGCAGTTCCATCACAATAAACGGCCTTTGCTCGAACTCGCCCACATCGTGAATCGTGCAAATATTAGGGTGGTTCAGCGCCGAAGCCGCGCGCGCCTCGCGCTGGAACCGTTCAAGTGTCTGCGCGTCAATCGCGGTATCTTCCGGTAGAAATTTCAGCGCGACGCTGCGATCAAGTCGCGTATCTTCGGCGCGGTACACCACGCCCATGCCACCGCCGCCAAGTTTTTCTTGAATTCGGTAATGGGAAACGGTTTGTCCGCTGAGCGACCGAGGTTCAGGCATCGTGGCGCAATTCTAGGTTCCCGCCCAACCTAAGTCAATTCGCGCTGCAAACTCCTGCAACAGCGGACCAAACACAGAAAGGCGCGCTACTTTTGGTGTCTTACAGCAAACCCTGGCCCGCACGGACCGGCAGTTTTGCCGCTTCCCAGCCCGCAATTCCGCCGGCAATTTCCTTCACGTCCGTAAATCCGTTTCTTTCAAGCAGACTCGCGGCAATCGATGATCGGTATCCACCCGCGCAGTAGATGAGCAAGGGACGATTCTTCGGCAGCGTCTCCATTTTCGCGACCAGACCACTGAGCGGAAGAGCCAAACTCCCGGCAATGTGCTTCTGCTCGTATTCGCCGGGCGTGCGGACGTCAATGGCCTGCGGCGGGCGCGCGGATGACAAAAGTTCTGAGGCAAACGAGGCGCTAAGGCGTTCTGTTTTGACGGTCAATTCCGGCCGCGCTCGAAGACTTCCCAGCCCGTCCTCGAGAAATCCGGCAACGTGATCGAATCCAATGCGTCCCAGGCGAATGGCCGCCTCGTGCTCCCGCCCGGGGTCGGCAATTATCACGATCGGATTCACGCGATCGAGCACGGTTCCCGCCCAGGTCGCATACTGCCCGCCGAGTCCGATATTGATGCTGCCCGCCAGGTGGGCGGCGGCAAATTCAGCGGAATCCCGCGTATCGAGAATCTGCGCGCCGGCAGCTTGCAAACCAAGCACCGTGTCGACCGTCAGCGGATTCATCTCCCGCTCGAGCGCCTGGTCCAGCGTCGGCCGCTCTTCGCTGTTCAGTACCGCGTCGTAGGTAAAGTAGCCAGGAGCTTCCGGCTGGTCAGCCGTCACAACCTGGATGAACGCTTCCTTGCTCATAGGTTGCAACGCGTAATTGAGCCGCCGCTGCTCCCCGAGCGTCGATACGGTTTCCTTGCTGAGCGACCGTCCGCAGAGTGAGCCCGCGCCGTGCGCTGGATATACCAGGCTCTCGTCGGGCAACGCCAACAGCTTGGTGTGCAGGGAATCATAGAGCAGGCCGCCCAGTTGGGCAGCCGACCATCCCAGCGCAACGCGCAAGTCGGGCCGTCCAACGTCGCCGATAAACAAAGTGTCGCCCGTCAACACGGCGTAGGGCCGCGTATCACTTGAATCGAGGTCGTATACGACAATCGAGATGGACTCCGGAGTGTGGCCCGGCGTTTCAAGGATCTGCAAGCGCACCCGTCCGAACTCGACACGCGCGCCATCGCCGAGCGCGGTGAATTTGTAGGTGGCCCTGGCTGCGGCACCCAGGTAGATGGTTGCGCCCGCACGATCCCGCAGTTCGAGATGCCCTGCGACAAAATCGGCGTGGAGATGGGTCAGGAAAACGTGCTGGATCTTGAGCCCGTGCTCGGCGGCAAATGCCATGTACTGGTCGGTGTCCCGTTGCGGGTCAACGACCGCTGCCGTGCCGGTCCGCTCGTCCCCTACAAGGTAGGAAGCGTGCGCCAGGCACGGCAGATAGAACTGCTTGAAGATCACCCAACACCACCTTCGTTTGCGCCTTTACTTCGGTTGGGGAACGATCCGCAAATAGGGACGGGGTGCCTTCCAGCCTTCGGGATACTTCTGCTTGGCCTCGTCCTCGGAAACCGAAGGCAGGATGATCACATCGTCGCCTGGTTTCCAGTTCACCGGCGTGGCCACTTTATGTTTGGCCGTCAGTTGCATCGAATCCACCACGCGCAACACTTCGTCGAAATTGCGCCCGGTGCTCATCGGGTAGCTCAGCATCAACTTGATCTTCTTGTCTGGTCCCACCACGAATACCGTGCGCACTGTCGCATTGTTTGCTGCGGTGCGGCCTTCGCAAGTTTCGCCTGCCTCCGCCGGCAGCATGTCATACAGCTTGGCTACCTTGAGTTCGGGATCGCCAATCATCGGGAAATTCACTTTGTGGCCCTGCGTTTCTTCAATGTCTGCAGCCCATTTGCTGTGGCTCGTGACCGGATCGACGCTCAATCCAATGATTTTGCAATTGCGCTTTCGAAAATCCGGCTCGAGCCCCGCCATATAGCCGAGTTCTGTCGTGCACACCGGAGTAAAATCCTTCGGGTGCGAAAACAGAATCGCCCAGCCGTCGCCGATCCATTCGTGGAAGTTGATGGTTCCCTGCGAAGTCTCCGCGGTAAAATTGGGAGCTTCATCGTTTATGCGTAACATAGCTTGTCTCCTGTTTCGTGTTCTTCAGGGCCAAGGCCCTGGAAATTTACGTCCGGCTTCCCTGAACATCACCACTGTACCAAACCTCGGCGAACCTCGCTTGCCCGGACAAGAGCACGCGCGAGCCGCCCCTGGCCCTGAGACTCCTTGTAATATTCATGAACTTCGGTTGTAGACTTTCCGGGTACAGGAGACGACTCCGGCGTGGACGCCAAAACACATTGGGAAAAGGTCTACCAGACCATGGCTCCTGACGCCGTCAGCTGGTACAGCCCGCACCTCGCGACCTCGCTTGCCCTGATTGAGCGGATTGCCGGTGCCCGCTCTGCTTCGATCATGGACGTGGGTGGCGGAGAATCGACGCTCGTTGACGACCTGCTCGCGCGGGGATACCAGCGCGTCACGGTCCTCGATGTCTCGCCAACGGCCATCGCGCTGGCGACGGAGCGCCTGGGTTCGGCCGCGGAACAAGTGCGTTGGGTCGTTGCGGATATCACCGAAATCAAACTCGAACCACATATCTTTGACCTCTGGCATGATCGCGCCGTTTTCCATTTCCTCACGACCTACGAAGAGCGCGTGGCGTACGTCAGGCAGGTCGGCCACGTCATTATCAGCACCTTTGGCTCGGAAGGTCCCCGGAAATGCAGCGGCCTGGCCGTCATGCGCTACGAGAGTCGCGCCCTGCACCGCGAGTTTGGCGCACGTTTCCGCTTGATAGAAAGTTCAACGGAGTTGCATCACACGCCGTTCGGAACCACGCAGCAATTCCTCTACTGCTACTGCCAGATCGACTGAGTTCGCTAGAGGTTTGCGCTCAGAGACTTCCTGCCCGGGCTACTTACTTGATCGCGCTTCAAGAATCTCTTTGCGTTCCGGCTTGTCGGCGGGCGCGCACACCAGCAGGAGTTCGGCAAAATATTTGCGGCTCTTGTCGCGATCGTCCACTCGCTGCGCCGCGCGCGCTGCGCCATACAGCGCGCGAAACCGTCGCGGCTCGCGTTTCAGAGTTGCTTCAAACTGCTCGAGCGCCTGCGCGGGCTGATTCAACTGCAGCAGCATCTCCCCCAGCAATTCGCGCGAAGGCGCGAGCGGTCCAGGCGTTACCGCGCTCTTTTCTGAACCATCTTCGAGCTCCGCCGCCGATTTCATTTCGCGCAGCGCTTCGTCCGTATTTCCTTCCGCGAGCGCCGCCCACGCGGAGACGGCCCGCCGTTGTACTTCGACCTGCCCGGCCCAGTAGCCTTCGGTCGATTGCAAAAGCTGTTCGTGGATTTTTGCGAGCGCCGCGCGCGAACCTCGCGCACTTGCCACATCTCCTAAACGCGCCGCCGCCAGACCGCGTGCGAAGTGCGTCATTGCCTCCGTGTAGGGAAACGGCGTCTCGCGCACTTCAAGTTGCGCTGCCGCTTTCCAGTCCTGCCGCTCAAGCGCATACCGCGCCGGAATCGCCGCGAGGGCAAAATATCCGGCCGACGGCGGAGCAGCGCCGCTGACCACGATCTTCGGATCGAAACGCGATCGCACCTCCGGCAGCGATTCGACCAGCCGCTCGACGGCACGATCCTGCGCCGTCTGCAGATAGGCGTAAGCCGCGTAGTCGAGCGCGTGCAGCTCTTCGCCAGTCTGCTGATCACGCCGCGCTGCCACAGAAGCGGCCCGGTTGCTGTCGATCGATTCCTGCCAGTCGCCGACTCGCGTAAATGTGTGCGAGGGCATGTGCAATGCATGCGGGGCGTCGGGAGCAATCGTTGAATATCGCTGGGCCGCGCCCAAAGCTCGCGCTGCCAGTGGCGGCACGTCGTAGGTGTGAATAATGTAGTGCGCGAGGCCCGGATGCTCGGGCTCCTTGACGAATAGCGCTTCCAGAATCGCGCCGGCCTTCAGCCTGCTGGCGTACGTCTTGTCCGTTGGTTCTTCGGAAGCCGCAAGTGCCAGAGCATAGAAAATCGCGGCCTCATGGTCCTCGGGATACTGCGCTGCCAGCCCGGCCATGGCGTCGCGATAGGCGAGTAAACGCGCTCGCTGCGTCGTTTTCGCAAAATCTGCATACAACTTGGCCACGGCGGCGATGTAGGCGCGCTCGCGCTCGGTTTTGGCAGGGGTCGCCTGGCCCCGTTCGGCCGCGGCTGCTCCCGCCTGAAGTTGCGCCGGAGCCTTCAGTCCGGCGGCAAATGGATTGCTCCAATCACTGAGCGCAATGCCCCAATAGGCCATCGCGCACGACGAATCCGATTTTAGTGCGGCACCAAATCCATCGATGGCCTGACTGAACTGGAAGGAATGCAGGAGCGTCACACCGCGGACAAACTGCGTCTGCGCGCCGGCATTGCACGACACCGCAAAACGCACCGTCCCCAGTTTCTCACTCGCCGCCCCGTGCTCGTGTTCTTGCGCGGTCAGGGCACTGGCCGCCAGAAGCAAAACCACAGCTCGAGAGACGTGTGCGCCCAACATCGGCTACCTCCGCAAGGCGAAGCGAAATTGAAATTCATGCAGCGACGAGGCCGGGTAAGGTTGCTGCTGTTGCGCGCGAATATAGCACTTTGCGCCGCCACGCGCAGCAAGTGGCTCGGACCGGACAGTCTCTCTTGAAGGCCGAATTTCAGGGGATTACTATTAAGCGGTGCGCGACATGGAAATCTGAAGCAGAAAGGCAGATCGTCGATGGAATCAATTGCACAATTTAATCGCGAGGAAACGTGGGCACCGACCGAAAAAAAGCTGGCGAGGCTCGCTTTTGACAAGGCATTCGAGAGGCAGTGCACGGCGATCACTCAAGAAGCGAGACAAATGCTGGAGACTACGGCTGCTCCAGCTGACATTTTTCGAGTTCAAGAATATCTTACAGAGCAAAGAGGGATCGTGGATCGTCTTTATGATTACCGATACTCACAGCTTCTAGGCGTTTTCGGGAGACTGCTGTCGGAGGGATGGTTAACGGAGGGCGAGCTGAACGGTCTCCGACCAGAGAAGACCGCGAAGATCAAACAACTAGCAAGTTTTTTTGCTGAGAGTAATCTTTAGCCCCGCCCAGTCATTTCCCTCGGCTGAAAACAGGTCCGATTCCCTTCCGACCATTCACGGCCTCGCGAAGTCGTTGCCTGCATCCCAGGTGTTGACTTGCGCTGGGATGCGTCGTATGGTTGCGCCAGTTATTTTCCCGGCCCGTAATCCAAGTAACTTTCCAGTAAGAAATAAAGTTCATCGGCCGAACTGCGAAGGTTCGGACCCTAGGAGGGGCACATATGGAACGTGTCTTGCGGTTTGTCGTGGTTGCTCTTTTAGTTGTAGTTGGTTCCTGCACTCTGCGAGCTCAGAACAATCCGCTCGTCGGAACTTGGAAACTAGATGTCGCAAAATCGAAATACGATCCCGGACCGGCACCCAAGAGCCTGACGCGCACGGTCGAAGCGCAAGGCGATGGCGTGAAGTATACCTTTGACGGAGTCGCCGCTGACGGAAGCGCGAT
>Ga0193726_1000807_pt1 | contig 28807 bp, 22 predicted proteins | sample H2c1metaG_FD_144928 | JGI IMG/M metagenome (GOLD analysis project Ga0193726, IMG submission 144928) | Soil microbial communities from a riparian zone of the East river system, Colorado, United States - H2c1 | ecosystem: Environmental > Terrestrial > Soil > Riparian zone | place: USA: East River...
CCGTTCCCAATGAATACACCCCGGCGAACGCCACGTTTCATGAAGCGGTCTCGATGAAGGGCTTTCACTTTGAGGTCAACCCGGAGACCGTTCGGGCGCGGGTGGTTGTCGACTATACGTATCCTGACGAGCAGGTCTATGGTCAGGATGATGACGCAAAAGGTCCCCAACCCACGCTCGCCCAGATTCCTGGCCTCAACTACGACCCGCATGCGCACGCGATTACTTACGCAGGGGAAGGGAAGACCACGGTCTGCGCCAACGTCCTGGAAGGCAAAGGCTTGTTCGGCAAACATCTGAAAATCAAGAACACCGGCTCCTGTGTCGTCACCTCAGAAGACGCAAAGCACGCCGACGACGATGGCTGGGATATTCACCGTTTCAAGGCCATTGATACCTACTTCGAAGTCCGCTGAGAGCCATTCGTGGACTCGCGAAACATACCGGTGGCCTGCGCTCCATGCTGGGTCTGCACGCTCGGGGTAAGCCCGACAAGTGTGACGGCCGACGTACGGCTCGTTTCGCCGCCGGATGCAATTCCAGCGGCGGTCCGCGACGGCCTGCCCTGGTTCCCGCGAGAGTCTTGCCAGCCAACAAGGCTTCGACCGTTCGCCCGGACCGCGGTCTGGAAATACCCCCGGTGAGCGATTCCGCAGTGAATCTCTTGTTCCGGACACGGTCGCTCCTATGCAAACCGCGTCCGGCAGCGGGGTAACCGGATATTTGCGCTGCCCGTACCGCAAAAAAACTGCGGTGGCGAGCGCGCTTTCCGGCAATCGGTTTTTTTTATTTTCGAGCGAGGTGCTGCGGCAACAGAAAGAGCAGGTCGATCAGCAGTAGCGAGGTGACGGTTTCCTCGCACCAGGTGCGCGAAACGATTAGGTCCGCAGGCGCCACGCTATGTGTGTATGTAGTAGTACCTGTTAACTAGATTAACATACCTGTAATATTGTAGTGAGGCCTCATTTACACCCCATCCATACACTCTGCCTTCGCATCAAAGCCTGATAAAAGTGCTTTTGTTGGGTCGTTCCGGTGCAATGTAGCGAATCTAGAGGGGGAGGATGGAATGGGTAGAATGTGGGCTTCTGGTATCCTGTGCGCTTTACTGTTATGCGGTCCGGCGCGTGGGGATGATGCGAAGAATGGGGATTCGGGGACAAAAGAAACAGCAAAAACTGACAATTCGAAAGCACTACCGAGCGGCAGTGCGGCCAAGTCTGACAAAGCGGAGGCGGCCAAGCCCGCTGCTCCAGACTATCGTGAGGAAATCGAAGAACTTCGAGAACTGATGCGCCAGCAAGCGCAGCAGCTGAGTGAACAGCAGGACCAGCTGCGTGCTCTCACCGAACAATTGAAGGCCGCAGGCAATGCGCGAACCTCTGCGCCCGCCGCAGTTTCTCCCACGCCCGCGGGCAATAGAGACGCGGACCCATCCATTCGGCCGGAAAACAACGCCAACGCCACTGCTGCGGAAATGCGCAATGACGAAAAGCCGGCCAAGTCAGATGAGGCACCGACCGCGATTCATATCAAGGGAATTACGCTGACTCCTGGCGGGTTCTTTGCGGCGGAGTCGGTATACCGAAGTCACGCCACGAGTTCGGACATAAACACTCCATTCACCAGCATTCCCTTTGCTGGGAACTCGTTGAGCAGGGAATCCGAGTTCAACGCTTCCGCCAGACAATCGCGCATCTCCATGCTGGCCGAAGGGAAGATCGATCACGCCAAATTTACCGGCTACTACGAAACGGATTTCCTTTCCGCCGGAGCCACTTCGAACAACCGCCAGAGCAATAGCTACACCATGCGGCAGCGACAGTTTTGGGGCCAGGCGGCCCTTGACGGTGGCTGGAGCTTTACCGGCGGCCAGATGTGGAGTTTGGTAACAGAAACCAAAAAGGGCGTCCAGAATCGCACCGAAGCGAACCCCATGACCGTCGACCCGCAGTATAACGTAGGCTTCAGCTGGGCTCGCCAGTACGGATTCCGCGTTGCTAAAACCTTTGCCGATGACAAATTCACGCTGGCTTTCGCTGTCGAAGGTCCACAGACGACGTTTGGTGGGCGTGGCGTCGCCAATGGAATCTTCTTTGTCAATGCTCCCGGTTCCGGAGGCGGACTGTTCAATGCCACCGATACCACGGGTTACACCGTAAACCAGTCACCCGACTTCGTCATCAAGGCCGCCGCCGATCCCGGATGGGGTCACTATGAAGTATTCGGCGTAATCAGCCGCTTCCGCGACCGGGTATTCCCTTGTGGCGCAAACGTCAGTGCCACAACACCATGCTCCATTGATGGCTCCGTGGCCACGTCCGCCGTCGGAGCGTTCAATGACTCTCGTGGGGGTGGTGGAATTGGATTCAACCTGCGCGCTCCGGTCCTCGGCAAGTATGGCGACCTCGGAATTCACTTCCTCGGGGGCGATGGTGTAGGTCGGTATGGTTCGGCGCAACTGGCCGACGTTACCGCTCGTCCAGACGGCACTTTGGCGCCGATTCGTGGTGGTCAGGCGCTCGGTACTTTGGAACTTCATCCTACTCCGAAATTCGATGTCTATCTGAATTACGGCATCGAATACGCTTTTCGCGCCTGGTATGACACTTCCAACGGAACATCAATCAACAGCGTGGGATACGGCTCACCGTTCTTCAACAACTCTGGCTGCGCCACAGAAGTTCCGCCTTCCGGCGTCGGCGCGCCCGGCGCGGGCGGTACCTGCAACGGAGATCTGCGCAATGTGCAGGAAGCCACCATCGGATTCTGGCAGCGCTTCTACAAAGGTCCGAAGGGTACAGTTCAGTGGGGCCTGCAATACTCTTATCTCGTGAAGAATACCTGGAGCGGAAACAACAATACACCAGCCGACTTTGGCAACCAGCCAAAAGCCATTGACAACATGGTGTTTACTTCGTTCCGCTACATCTTGCCCTAAGTATGATGCGACTACCCCGTCTCTCTCTTTCTTGGGGCATCGGGACCCTGGGTTGGGCTCCTCGCGGAGCCAACCCAGGGTTTCGCATTTCGATTCGAATTGCCGGGAACACTGCGGAACGCTTCGCGTAATCCTGCCGTCGGCAGCGGTCTCTGGCCGAGCAGCCCAGTCGGCACGCTGGCCACAACTAAGCCCGACTGCTTGGCGCGACCGGAGATGTGGAGAGGTTACGACTGGCTAGCGGGAACAGGCGGTGGTATTTTTTCTTTGCTTCCTACCGCTTCGAGTACGGAAGGCATTTCGAATTGTGCAATCTGCACGAAACTTTTCACCACGGCAGGATCGAATTGAGTGCCGCTCGAGGCATGTAAACGGCGGATTGCTTCTTCTACCGGCATTCCTGCGCGGTACGGTCGTGAAGAAACCATGGCGTCAAACGCATCGATCACAGAAACGATCCGCGCGCCTATCGGAATATCCGCTCCACTGAGCCCTGCCGGATATCCGGTTCCGTCAAAGTTTTCGTGATGATGCAGCACATACAGGCTCGTGATTTGTAGGCCGGGCAAATTCCGAATCACGGACCATCCAAACTCGGGGTGACGTTTGATGATGTCAAATTCATCACTCGTCAAACGCCCCGGCTTGTTCAGAATTTGATCGGGAATTCCGACTTTGCCGATGTCGTGCAGCAGAGCTCCCATCTCGATGTCGGACATGCGCCGCTCGTCGACACCCAGGTCTCTGCCAACCCGCATTCCCCATTCTGCCAGGCGTGTACTATGGACTCCCGTGTTCAGGTCTCGCAGGTCGAGCATCTGGTTGAAAGAGCAGACCAAAGCTTCGCGCAGAGAGCGAACTTCCTGTTCCAGGGCCTTGACCCTGAGTTCAAGACGGCGGGCGTCGAGCTGCGCCTCTTGAACGGGCCACAGGCCTTCTTCTAGGACTGAGGCGACCATCACGGTTTGCCGGAAGCAAGTTTTGCGGCGCGAACTGCGCGGTAGAGGTCAATGCGTCCATTGCCCATTCCAGCGGCAAGCAACAATTGACCTTGGGCCATGTTCGAAGCGGCCTGGAATTGAGTAAGGTTGGGCTGAACGTTCAGCAGGAGCGCCGCTCCGCCGGAAACCATTGGCGCACTGAACGAGGTTCCCCACGTCGCCGCATACGTTCCGAACGGATAGGTGGTCACAATCGCTTCGCCCGGTGCGGCGACCCACACGATTTGGTTTCCGTAATTGGAGAACGTTGAACGTTGATCCTGATTGTTTGTGGAAGCCACGCCCATCATTCCGATGAGTCCGGCGGGATAGACCGTGGTCATTTTTCCGTCATTTCCCGCTGAAGCTGCAAACAGGACTCCCTTTTTCTGTCCGGCGTTTATGGCATTCACGAGTTCGGTGGAATAGTCCGGCAGGTCAAAGCTCATGTTCACCACGTCGGCGCCGTTTTGTTCGGCGTAGTAAATGGCGCGCAAGATATCCGAGAGGGCAGCAGTCCCATCGGCAGAAAACGCCTTGAGAGGCAGGATCGACGCTTTCGGAGCAATCAAGTGAAGTACGCCGGCAACCATCGTACCGTGGCCGAACGCTTCGTACTGAGGTCCATCAACCATCGCCACACTGTGTTGGTCTACCATGGCCACAGAATGCTGGTTCACTTTCCCCGGATTGCAATTGCCACAAGCCGATTCCTTTACCGGCGTTCCGCTGGGCAAGTCGTTCATCTCAGACCCGCCAACCTGATTCCGCGTAAAGTCGTAGCCTTGCAGCAGGACGGGCCGCAACACAGGATGACTCGGATCGACGCCCGTGTCGATGTCCGCGATGACGATTCCAGCGCCGGTCGTTGCATAGGATTGCTGGGTCTTCGGCAGGTTGATGATTTGCATCGCGGGCTGGTTTACATAGCCGGACCAGACCGTGCTGCCGTAGTAGGACGTCGGTGTGTTGTCAATCAGCGAGGGCGGAGGAACCGTGGCCTGCGCTTCTCCGGTGGCGATGCTGGCTACCTGGTCGAGCTCGGCGCTCAAAACGCCAGGCACTGCGCGCAGGATTGCCAGCAACAGATTGGGATCCTGCTGATTCGAACCTCCCAGCAGGAACAGCTGATTCGTAACTCCGTCCAAAGGTGCCAGGATCTTGCACAAATTCAGCAAGCACAACAAATTGAGATTCAGGAGCCCGCCTTTGGTGCGCACAATGTAGCGCTTGCCAACGGGGTTGCTCGATCCGCCAAGCACTTGAACATTAAGGATGCCCGGAATGCCTCGCAGAACCGAGGCCAGAAAATCAGTATTGGACGAGGTGGAGAGCACGAAATAATTGCTTGGCGATCCCTGCTCAAAGCTGACCACTTGGCAGCCTCGCAGCAAACAGACAAGACTCATGGCCGGGCGGCCAAGGTTTGACTGGACCAACAACTGGGAGCTCGCTGCGGCAGCGGGTTTTGCCGTCAGCAACATCACGAATAGGGCTAGGAATCCGACGATACGCTTCATTTTGGGGGCCTCTTTTTCTCGATTAAACCGGCGCTGCTGGTCTATCTCCCCGAAGGACCAGCGGCCACATCGCTGCCATTGTCAGTGTTGAGAATATCGCATACTTCGACAATGGTACGAAAGTTGGTTTGCGCCAGCACTTCGGTTTTCTCCCCCAGAAAAGCTGTCTCCTTCGCCCTGATTTCAACTTCTTCCACCCCCCGGTGGTACTGCAATTCCGGAGATCCCGGCCCCTTTTGAGGCGCGGAATCGCTGCCGGTTCCTTCTTCAATCGGGTCGGAAAGAAACCCGATTAATGCTTTTTTGAAGAAATTTGCCATATCGATTCATCCAGAGGAATACAAACGTTCTCATGCCCACTGATTTCGAGAGAAACCTGAATATTCTCTGCTGTACGGCACTCGACCTGGAATTCGCCAAAGCGATTTGTGGCAGTGACTGCAAGCTGCTCCTGGCCACTCATGAGTTGCACAGTGACAAACTCCATGCCTTTTCCTTTGAGTTCGGCGTTCATTACTTGGCCCTCAAGCCACAGCCGCCCGGAATCGGAGTGCGACTCCAAGCGCATATCGACAACCACGCGGCCCACCTGATAAAGCACTTGCCGTGGTGCGGCCGACAGGGCGCGGATTCCGGCAACTGCCGGCTGCCAGGCACTGTCAAATACCAACCGGGGAACTTCAAACAAACGGCCCCTCGTCGGCTGGATCAAGACCTTGAAAGCATTCCGGACATGCTGCAAGGCACTTTCGGGAACTTCCATCGAAGTTTGCCGACTGGCCGTTTGGCTGACTTTGGTCCAGATTGCTGCCAGCGCAGAGCACTTCGGGCAACTATCGAGATGTGACCTCATGGCAGTGTTCTGCGCCTGGCTAACCAGTTTGTTCGCATAGTCGACCCACTGCTCGATGGCGTAATGCTTCATGAGGCTCGTTTCTGTCCACGTATCCATTGGCAGGACTTGTCGCTTCCCGCCCTTCTTGGACTCAAGCATAAGAGCCGGCTCCGGTCGCAAAAATTGCCCGCGTTCGCAAGTACTCCAAAATAACCCCCTAATTTGACCTAAGTGCTTTCCCTACAAGTACAAACGGGGCCCAGTAATACGGGTGAGGGTGGCTTGCCCGGAGTTCTTTCATGGCTCCGGACAAAGACTCAGCCTTGTTCTGGGTGGAATTCAGGCGGCCATAAAAGCTGGTCATGAACTGCGCCGCCGACCGGTCATGGACATCCCACAACGTCAGGAGCAGGGATTGCGCCCCCGCATAGAGCGCCCCGCGGATCAGCCCGAGAACTTCATCACCGGCCGTTACTACGTTCAAGCCGGTGGCGCATCCGCTCAAGGTAAGCAGATCGGCTGCCAACCGCAATTGATACAGTTCGTAAAGATGCAGATAGGAGTCTCCGAGCTTGATGCCCGAGAACATCGGGTTGTCCTGCCGAAAGCTGCCATGCGTCGCGATGTGAATCAGACGGCTGCTTTGCGCCCGCTGGCGCAGCGTTTCGTGGTTGGCCTGTTCGCCGAGGAATAGTTGTGGCGACGGCAGGATCCTGGCGACCGCTTGCACTTCCTCCTCAATATAAGGCGCAAATTTATCGGGTACGCCGAAAATGAGCGATTCTCCGGCGGTGATGGGAGGTGAAGATTGGCAAAACGCGTAGACACTGGCACTCGGAGCATAGGAGACGGTAAATGCATCAATAAGATAGTTGTGACCATCAAACAGCGCGTGGAACGGCAGATGGTGCAGCATTCCGTGGGGCACGAACACAATATGATCCCCGGCGATCTTGGCGCGCAAAGGAGCAAACAGCTCATCATAGAGCTCCTTCAGATGGGCATCGGTCGTCTGCTGCAGAGTCTCTTTGAACGCCTCTGCCATCCGGGAGTTGGTGCGCAGCTTGCTCAACTGGAAACGAAGCAGGCGCATCAGCTCGCTTACCTGGGTTGTCAATGTGAGCGGTACTATTTCAAGGCTCGTTTTGGTCACGACGACTGCGAGGACCTGCTCACCGGCAAAAAAATATTCCAGTAACGTGGCGTTCACAGGAAGCGCTTCTCGTATTGACGCGATCGAGACGTCTGATTTGGAGGAGAAGATTCCTTGGTTGGAATCGGGCAGATCCCGAAGTTGCCGCAAGAGAGACTTTTCGCGCTCGCGGGCCTCAGACTGCAACCGTTCGATTCGCTCTGCCGAATTGCCCTCGGGCCGCAATTGTTCAAGTTCAATCCTCTGCTGGTACCAGTTCAGTTCTTCGCGCAGGTCTCGAATCCGGTGAGCGAGTTCGCTCTGGCCCAGCTCATTGCCGGGCAAGCTGTGATTGCGCTGAAACAGGAGTTCGGTAAGGCTTCGCGACTTGGCGAGTTCGATATATTGCCAGGCTTCTTCGGTCGATGAAGGTTTGTTGTCACGCGAAAGACAGAGTTCAACCAGGTGTTCGTAAATCTCCGTCTTGTTTTTCATGAACGAGATTTTCAGTTCATCGCGGTCCAGACTGCTCCGCAGATTTTCAAGCTCAGTGCGAGCTTCCTGATAGGCCGCATAGGCTTCGGCGGGGTTCCCCCGGGCCTGCTCAATCTGGCCCATCAAAAAATGCCCCTGATAATGCAAAATTGGCGCTTCGACCTTTTCCAGAACGGCAATTGCGAATTCGCACTCGGCGCGTGCTTCTTCCAGGTTTCCGGTTCGCATGGCCAGTTGTGCCAAGACAAAGTGGCAGAGCACGGCCTTATTCTGCAGGATGGATTGGTCGAAAAATTTTGCGGCCTGCTTGCACAGTCGGCGGGATTCGAAATAGCGCCCTTCATGATAGAGCACCAGCCCCTGGTACAGGTCAATCAGCCATGGCCAAACAAGATTCTTTTCTTTGACAAATAGCGCTCGTGCCTTTTCGAAAAGCTCCAGCGCCTGCCGCATTTTTCCTTCCTGGCCGAGCGCAATAGCCTGATTGGCAATGGTTTTTGCAGCTTCATACCCGATCCCCAGCTTTGCAAAATGCAGATATCCTTCATAGGCAACTTCCTGAACTTCGCTGCTTAGATTGAGTTCTACGTAGATATCGGAGAGGTCCAGGTAGCAGAGAGCAATGAGGTACTCATAGTCGATTTTTTGGCTGGCTTCGCGAGTTTCTCGAAGCATGTCAATGGCCCGGTGATAGTCCCCACGCAGGTAATACAAGTAGGCAATATTGTAGTCGGTTATCAGCCGCAGGAGCGGCAGATCCCGCGTCTGCAACAGTTCTTTGGCGCGCGCATACGTGGAAAGGGCTCGTGCGAAATCGTTCATGCTGATCAGGCACATGGCCATGTTGTTGAGGGAAATGGTCAACTCTTCAGAATCTCCATATTCCAGCAACTGTTGATAGGCCTTTTCGTAGTGAGCTATCGCTTCTTCAAAGCGATCCTGCCGGTGATAAATATTTCCGATATTGTTCTCAAGCCTGGCCAGTCGCCGAACGTCGCCAAGGGTCTTGAGTATCGCTCTGGCCTGGTCGGCAGCCTGGAACGCCGCATCGTACTCACCCAGAAGTATCTTGGGCTGGATGGAGGCCGCCAGGGTGCGCGCCGTTCCCTCGTCGTCATTTATTTTAGAAAACGCCTGCAGGGCGCGGTCGTAGAAGGTCAGCGCGAGTTGGTGTTTTCCCGCGCCGCTCAGGACGTTGGCTTTGACCCGCAGGCTTTGCCCCAGAAGATCCTTTTTTCGCAGTTTACTGGCCACCGTAACGGCGGTTTCGGCAAGCGCCAGAGCCGTATTGGTATTTTTCTGCAGTTCTCTGAGGGCCGCCGCATTCAACTCGGCAAGGGCATCGGCATGAAATAAGAAGGGATGGCCCTTCAGAAAGGCGGCCCGTTTCGTTTCATCCGTTAGCAAGGAAAGCGCGCGCAGGTCTTTTGCTGAAATGCGCGGCTTGTTGACCGGTGGTTTCACTAGAACCCCGACTTATCAAGGCTCTTACGAAGATGCTCCAGGCATTTCTGCCGCAGGAGCCCGATCGTACCCGTCGCCAGCCCCAAACTGGCTGCCACTTCTTGGTACGGCCGCTTGGGGTCCTCAAAAAACAGCATTTCAATCAAACTACGGCACCGCGGCTGCAGTTCATTCAAGGCCTGGCGCAGAATCTGCTCTTCTTCGACTTCTCGCAGCTGAAATTCAGCGTCCGGCGGAACCGATGCTTCCGGCATGAATGTCTCTTCCGAGTCCGTGAATACCAATCGCTGACTTTGCCTCTTGGCGTGGAAGCATTTGTGCGCGGTGACCTGCATGAGCCATTTGGGAAGGGCATTGGGCTCGCGGACCTTTCCCAGTTGCTGAATCAGGTCGAGACAGACTGCCTGGAAAATATCGGCGGCCTCCTCGCGGGAAAATCCATAGCGAATCGGAATGGAATAAATCAGCGCCTGATATTTCCCTAAGAGCGCTGACCAGGAGTCTGCGTCACCTTCCAGGCAGCGGGCAACCAATACTTTATCGGAGGGGAGAGAGGTCTCCTTGTCGGGCTTTGCTGATTTGGTCTTCACTAATGGCACGAAGCCTCTCCCCTGGGCCGCAGAAAGAGCTGCTCGGAATTCCAAAGCGCATAAGGTTCAAGCAGAGCGGGTTTAAAATTTCCGATCGTGCTGTTTGCCCCCAGTAGAATGTTCGGGCTTACCAGGAAAATAAACGGTAGCTGTTCGGCTGTGATTTGCTGCACGCGGTCATAGAGTTTCCTTCGCGCGTCATAGTTTATCGTCATCATTTGCGCCTGCATCAATTGGTCCAGTTCGGCTTCCCAAGCCGTTTCTGGCTTGGTTTCGCCCAGATTCCAGAGATGCGTTTCCCCGCCAGACAGCCAAACGTTCATTTCCGGCGTGGGGTCGGCGTCTCCGCTGACCAGATTCATGATCACGGCTTCATACTCCTTGGTGTTCAGGACGCGATCGACCAGCGTCCGAAACTCAAGCGGCACCACTTGTACGTCAATGCCAAGCTGCCTCAGATCATCTTGCGCAATGGTCGCCAGTTTGGCGCGTTGCGCGTTCGATGAACTCACCAGAAGTGTGAAGGAAATCGGGGCGTCGCTAGCATCCACAAGCCCGCCGCTTTTGTTCCACGTGAATCCCGCGCCAGCGAGCAGTTTGCGAGCTTCTGCCAGCGAACGATCGGGATGCGGGATGGAGGTATTGACCCACAACTTGTTCCCGGGAGTCACGTGGCTCCAAATCGGTGTGGCTTTGCCGTTATACGCCAAGCGAACCATCCCTTTGCGGTCCACGGCCAGGGAGAGCGCCTGACGGAAACGCACGTCCTGAAACCAGCGCTGCTTCCGGGCGATTTCCGGGGATTTTGCGGAATCAACATGGTTCAGATTGAAAAACATGAACACATACTCCAAACCGGAACCCAGGTCGTACAAGCACTGCCCGTGCGCCGCTGCATTCCTTTGCAGGGCGGCAAAATTGTCAGATCCCGCTCGCTCCAGGATTTGCGTGTCTCCCGTTTCGAACCGGATCACCTGTGCGTCTTCGTTCGGCACAAAAAGAAATGTGATTTCAGAAAGATACGGAAGCTGATTTCCTTTTAGGTCCACTTTCCAATAATTGGGATTACGCTCGAGGACCATTCTTTGCCCGGGGAGATATTCCTTCAAGCGAAAAGCGCCAAGACCGACAATCTCATTTGCGCGTGTGCCGGTGCCCCACGTTTGACTCATCCGTCCTTCTTTGTGAGCCGCGAGCAGTCTGCGGCTCGGAAGGATGGCCAGCCCATCGAAAAGGCGCTCCGCAGCCGCATATGGTTTTGCCAACGCGAATTCTACGGTGTAGGTGTCGATTTTTCTTACGGCGATCGGTTTTCCGTCGACTACCAATAAGTCCCGTTGCGGAGAATGGAGGGCTTCATCGAGATACAATTGAAAAGAAAAGAGCACGTCATCAGCGGTGAACGGGGTTCCGTCCGAGAAGGCAATTCCGCGACGTAGCTGCATCGTGTAGCGCTTGCCGTCCGGAGAGACCGTCCACGACTTCGCCAGTGCCGGCTCCGTTTTCTGCGTTTGCCGATTGATATGCACGAGATCCGAGTTCATGGCCCCCAGTATTTCCCGCGAAGTCAAATCAACCGATAAGATTGGATTAAGGGTTTTGGGCTCAGCTCGTAACGCGAGAGTGATTTGGCCTCCCCGTTGCCCCAGATCTCCGGTCATGGTGGCCCATTCGGCTTTTGGTTTGCTCTGCCCACCAACCGTTGACCCCCAGGCGAACAATAACATGGAAGCCAAGGCCACGCGCCGGCGAAGAACTGTGGTCCAGCCACTCACCAGGTGACCTCGGTAATTTCATCCTGCAACGCTTTCGCGGTCCACTGGTAGGCCAGGAACAACAGCACCAGGGCCATCGCCGGACAATACATCCACCAATAGGAGGTTAGAACGCTGTATTTTTGCAATTCTGCCAGCAAATTTCCCAGGCTCGGGAGCGGTTCGCCGACGCCCAGCCCGAGAAACGACAGCGTCACCTCAGCAAGCAGGAATTGCGGAATTAACAACGCCGCCAGGGTCAGCAGCGTTCCCGTGACCTGCGGCAGGATGTGCCGCCGCAAAATATGAAAATCGGAAGCTCCAAAAGCCCGTGATGCGAGGACGAAGTTTCTTTCTTTCGCTGTCAGAACCAAGCCCCGAATCAAACGTGCTGGCCGGGCCCAGCCCACGATCCCAATAATGCCGACGAATAGCAGAAACGTTTCGGTCGTGCGAATGTGCAAAGGCAGGACCGCGCGAACCGCGAACAGCAGGCACAACCAAGGCAATGCCAGAAAAATATCCACGCCGCGCATCACGATTGTGTCGACCCAATGTCCATAAAATCCTGAGATCACGCCTAATACTATAGCCAGCGACAAAGCCAGACAGGTCGCCAAGACCCCGGCGGCAAGGGAAATTCTCCCCCCGAAAAGCATCCGCGAAAAAACGTCACGGCCGAACCCGTCCGTGCCCATTAAATAGACGAGACCAGGCTGCTCCACGCCAAAGAAATGAAGCCGGGGCGTCCCAGAATTGCTCGAATCTTCAGCAGCGCTATGGACAAAAAAGTGAACCGGGAAACGAGCGATCCTGCTTTCCTGGTACGTTGTCCCGCGCTCGCCACTCCCAGTCTCGTTAAGTTCGTAGACAAATGGCCTGAAATGAAAGTGACCCGCTTCATCGACCAAGTGCAGCTTGGTTGGAGGCGCGAACGGCAAATTCCGGTTCTGCGTGGCATAGTCATTGGGTGAAAAAAAGCCTGGGAACACCACGGGCAGATGCACAGCCAGCAGAACGAAAACCAGCGCGCGGTTCTTCGCGTTCCACTTGATTCTCATACCGCACGAATCCTGGGGTCACTCCAGTACAGCAGGGCATCAGCGATCAGGTTTCCGGCCAACAGAAAGGCGGAAGACAGCATGACGCCAGCCATCACGACGTAGAGATCGCGAGCGAACAAAGCCTCCAGAAGGAGCGGACCTAGTCCTGGCCAGCTCATGATGACTTCCATCAGCAAGGACATGCTGAGCAGGGTTCCAAGAGAAAGCCCCAGCAAAGAAAGCAAGGGATTCACAGCCACGGGGAATACATGGCGATAAAGGATACGGAATTTTCCTATTCCAAAGCTCCGCGCCGCTTGGATGTAGGAAGCCTCCAGTACCTGAACCATGGCGGAACGCACATGGCGAACCAAAATAGGAATCAGACCAAGCGCCAATCCCACGACCGGCAGAATCAGATGGATGGCCAAGTCCCGCGTCTGCGCGAAGGTCGTCACGGCTCCCGCATTGGTTGACGTCATCCCGCCCGCTGGCAACAGGCCGCTTCTTGCAGCCGCCAACAGGAGAAACAAGCCCAGGAGCACATCGGGTATCGCCAGCAGCAGGGCCGTAAGCAGTGTCCCGGCCCGGTCCATCCATTCTCCTTTATGGAGGGCCTCGAGTACGCCCCACGGCAACGCCACCATCCACGCGAGCAATGTGGCTAACCCCGCCAGCAGCAGGGTATTGCGCGCCCGGCCCCAGAGCAGCGATCCCACCGGACAGTTGTAGGCGAACGAATATCCAAATTCACCCTTGGCTACCGAGTGCATCCACTTCACGTAACGCACCGGCCAGCGGCGATCCATCCCATATTTTATTTTCAGGGTTTCCACGGTTTTCGATGAGATCTGGGGATTCAGGCGCATTTCATCAAAATAATTTCCGGGCGCAATTGCGAGCAGCAGGAATGAAAGCAGGGAAACCGCCACCAGGACCAAAAACGCATGGAGAATTCGCCGTCCGAACCTCAGCATTGTCGGTTTCCCCATGGCGGATTGCGTACAATTAAGTCTCCCGTAAAGTGAAATCAGGCCGCAATATCTATGATTTTAGGTGTCCGTGGGTAGTAAACAGAACCGCCAACTATTGGAGTTCGGTGAGCTGGCCCGAGCGCATGGCGCAAACGCGATCGGCAATGGCCTTTACAAGCCCCATGTCATGGGAAATGAACAGGAAGGACAAAGAGAATTTGTCCCGTAAATCGAGCAATAAGTTGGCGATCTGTCCCTGGGTTGAGAGATCCAGAGCCGAAAGTGCTTCGTCGAGGATCAGCAGGCGAGGACGAAGAGCGAGCGCTCGCGCGATGGCGACTCTTTGCCGCTCGCCGCCGCTCAATTCGTGCGGCCGCCGGGTCAAAAAGGCCGCAGGCAGTTCCACCTGATCCAATAACTCAAGTGTCCGCTTGGCAATGCCTTCCCGGGAACCCCAACGATGGATCACCAGTGGTTCAGCGACAAGCTCGGCAACACGGTGCTGCGGGTTTAGCGCGGTGAGCGAATCTTGAAAAATTAACTGAATTTCCCGGCGCGCGGATAGCAGTTCGACCTTCTTGAGTGCCAACAGGTTTTGCCCGTCGAACCAGATTTCGCCTTGATCCGGTCTTTCGAGCAGGACCAGGCATCGTGCCAAGCTGGACTTTCCGCATCCCGACGCGCCAATCAAACCGAGCGTTTCTCCCTGCCGAAGCGCAAAGGAAACTTCGCTGAACGCGCAGACGGTTCGCCGGGTTCGCAAATCCGCTTCGCGAGCCTGGTAGGTCAGAGTGAGTTTGCGAACCGAAAGGAGCGGCTCGGCGGCTTCTGGCGAACTGATTCCCGACTCAGTTCCCATAAAGGAAGCACTCTACGCTCTGTTCGCTCGCGCTGTGAACGAGCGGAGGCTGCTGTTCGCCGCAGACTGCCAGCCGTTGCGGACAGCGCGAGACAAAACTGCAGCCGCGCAGGGGTTCGAGTTTTGGCGGGCTCCCGGGAATCGTAGGGAAGCGCTCGCCATTCCGCGAATTGATTGAATCTGATGGATCCCGTATGCATCCGAGCAGAGCGCTCGTATAGGGATGGAGTGGAGTGGCAAAGACGTCGCGCAGCGATCCATACTCAATCACGCGCCCTGCATACAAGATGAGAGTCCGCTCCGCAAAATTGGCCAGAATTCCTGGGTTATGGGTGATAAAAATGAGAGCCATTCGACGTTTCACTACGAGATCCTTCAGGAGCTTTACGATGCTGGTCTCGGTCTCAGAGTCCAGCGAAGCCGTCGGTTCGTCGGCAATCAGCAGTGCCGGTCGCGCGGCCAGGGCTTGGGCAATCGTGACTCGTTGCTGCTGACCTCCACTGATTTGGTGGGGATAGGCATTGTAGATTTCTTTGTCCAGTAGCCCGAGGGATGCCAGAAGGGCGCGCGCCTCTTCGCGAACTCGAGTCCTGTCCCAGCGATTGTTGGCCCGGTAGACTTCCGCAATCTGCTCCCCGACGCGGATCACCGGATTTAGGCTGGCACTCGGTTCCTGCGAGATGACAACGATCTTGCTCGCCCGATCATTACTCTGTTTTTTGTGGACGCCCGCTGAAACGGAGATTCCCTCGAGTTCAATACTGCCCGTCGCGTGTCTGGTGTTCTTAGGAAGGGTCCCGGCCAAGGCCCTTGCCAGCGTCGTCTTGCCGCATCCGGACTCGCCCAGAATTCCCAGAATTTCCCCAGACGCGACTTCAAACGAGATACCCTTCAGGGCATACGCACTGGTATCCACCGAATCGGAGTACCCCACTTCAAGTCCATGTACTGCCAAGACCTTGGACATCCTGCGCGTCGAACCTCTCAGTAAAACCTAACCTTCGCAAGATGCATTGTCCATAGCACGGCGGTTGCGCTTTGAGCACTTCGGTCGTCTGGCGGGGGGAACAGAACGGTGAATGCGAAAACGTCAACTCGTCTGTCTGGGCTATTTGTTTCGCCAGCCCTCTTAAACGCTTTGGATTTCGCCTATTGCAAAAACCCGAGTGTGCCTGTAATCTTGTCAGGTATGTTAGCCACTCGCAGCAACGCCTCTGGACTGTGTACCTCGTGTATGTGTTGTACGCGGGTGTCTTCTGGCGCGGGGAGGCTAGGCTACTAGAGAAGTAAATCTAGCCCCAAGAGTTTTTCTACCCCACCGCCAGAAATCGCTGGCAGGTGGGTTTCGTATTTTGGGGCCTGATTCAACTGCAAACGCACGGACGAGGAGATTGCAAATGGCGGACTACAAGCATCCAGAAGTCTTGGTTTCGACGGAATGGGCGGCGCAAAACCTGAACCAGCCGGGCATTCGATTGGTTGAAGTGGACGTGGATACCTCTTCCTATGCCCAGGGCCACATTCCCGGGGCGGTAGGCTGGAACTGGCAAACGCAGCTGCAGGACGGGGTGCGCCGGGACCTGGTTGAAAAGGGTGACCTTGAAAAACTCCTCGGGAAATCAGGAATCTCCAACGCTACGACAGTCATCCTCTATGGCGACAATAACAACTGGTTTGCTGCCTACGCCTTCTGGCAATTGAAGTACTACGGGCACAAAGACGTTCGTCTGATCAACGGCGGCCGCAAGAAGTGGATCGCAGAGAAACGCGCTCTGACCACCGAACCGACAAAAGTTGCTGCGGCAAGCTACCAAGCCGCCGAACCCGATGAATCCATTCGCGCTCGCCGCCAGGAAGTTTTTGCGGTCCTGGACAAAAACACGCAAGGTCAGCTCGTTGATGTTCGCTCCGTTGACGAATTTACCGGCAAGATTCTGGCGCCTCCGGGGCTTTCGGAAACGGCGCAGCGGGCCGGTCACATCCCGAATGCTGCCAACATCCCGTGGGCGCAGGCCTCCGGCGAAGATGGCACATTCAAGTCCTATGACGATTTGCAAAAACTCTACGGCGCAAAGGGCGTAACCGGCAGCGATGAAGTAATCGCCTATTGCCGTATCGGCGAACGTAGTTCGCATACCTGGTTCGTACTTAAGTACCTTCTCGGCTTTGAAAAAGTCCGCAATTATGACGGCTCTTGGACCGAGTGGGGCAACCTCATCGGCGCTCCTATCGTCAACCAGACGGCTTCGGCGGCATTTGCCGCTTCCGGGGATTGATATTGCCGGCAGACAAAGTTTGCAGTACAACAGGGCTGGTGAGTTTCCACCACCCGGGAGATAATCCAGTCCTGTTGTTTTTCGGTGGCGCGGTCGCCAAGTGGTAAGGCAGTGGTCCGCAAAAACGCCTTTCTCTCTGGTCGTACGCGGGTTCAATGGGATACGGGGACTTGGTGAGGAGTAAATAGGCGACAAGAGGGCAGTTTGGGCACAGATTTTGGGTACAAATTTTCCAAGGTGGCGATGCCGAAGTGGTCGAGGCGTTGGCCTGCAAAGCCGATCTTAGTGGGTTCGAGTCCCACCGCTACCTCCAATCTTTTAAATCCAGCAAAGAACTTAACTTCCTAGTTGGGCGTTACGGGAGCAATACTGTCAGAGCCTTCGAGCGGGATGAGATCATCGCGCTTTTGAACCGCTGAGTCGCTTGGCAGCGGTTTTGTTGTGTAGGTAATTTCTGTTCCGTTACCATGCGAGATAAAAACTTCGCCACCGTCCGGACGCCCGAAATTTAGCGATTGCCGGACTAACGCGTGCGGACACTGTCGCAGAAAGCCCGCGCCTCAAGTAGTCATCCTGACCTTGATCGCGGATGAATAGTTGTCATTGCTTGCGACCTGATAGCCGGGCCAGTGCCGGGGCGAGTCCGAAGCCGGGGTGAGGTTTGATTGGCCTAAATTTAGTCGAGTTGACGATATTGGCTGCTCCCCATATTTGTTTGGGGATTGTGTTTTGGCAATGGAAACGAGCCACAAAAAACTTGGAAGAGCCAACAAGACGGAAGATATTGTTTACAGCTCTGGTGGGAGGCTCGCTAAATTTGGGAATTTTGTGGTTCACTCTGATATGCGCTAACCTTCACGTAATGGCTGGAAAGACCGGAAACGCAATCGGAAATGTTGTGATGACACTGATGGCAATATTGTTTTTCGTGATAGCCGCGACAAAACAAAAGGGAACAAACGTGGCAATTGCGGCGACCGTGAGCGGGTTCCTGATTTGGGTGGCGGGTTATGTAGGGAGTTTGTGACGGAAGAGTTGAACTCCCTCCGGCAGTACCCCGCCCTTGGAAATTGGGCGGATACCTACTTCTCCTGCGCCCTCAGCGCTTCATATCCGCTTCAGGTTCGCTAGGGAGTTCCGCGATTATCAAAACGTGGAACCAGTCGTTCGGGTAACCGTTCTCCTTGGAGGGTCGTCAGTGCTTCCAGTGCCGTGGTTATTTTGGCACAGCCAGCGAAATCTTTTTGTTGTTCCATTACTTGCAGGCTCATTCTCATTGAAGTTTCAGCGCGTAGAATTTTCTCTTTGAGAATGCAGTTATCCGTTTCGCAAATTGCAGCTAGATAGTCGGTATGCCAATCGAAGTGGAGCATAGAGCCTTTCAACTTCGTCATTCTGAACAACGTTTGTTCGAACGGAGGGCCTTTAATCTGTCGCCTTTTTCCTTGAGCAGACGGTTTATTTCAATGACCAACTCGCTAAGTTTGTCTGGGTCTTGCTCTACAGACGCCTGCTTGCACAATTCTTTCCAGCGTTCTTCGTTGTTTTGCACAGTACGTGTTTAACACAAATGGAAAATGAACGCCGTTCGGTGCCGTACAGATGGTTGGCTCTGTAGGACATCCTACAAAGCCGTTATAAAGGAACATTAAAATCGACACTTTGGTAAAAAGGGTATAAGGGTATACCTGAGATGAAAAAGAGAGACCTTACCTCGAAGCAAGTCCATTCTGTTCCATGCCGAACGTGTGAAGTTCCTGCTGGTAGGCGATGCATTCTTCATTCAGGCGGATTTCGCATTGAACCTCACGTTAACCGCAAACTAAAGGCAATGGAAAAACTCGAGCGAAATTAAGTCTCTGGGGATTCCCATACAGGAAGGGAGAACGCCGAGTAGTCGGTCGCAGCGTTCCGTGGGGTGGGATTCAAGTCATGATTAATTTTGGCTCCAGTCCGGAAAAACGATATCGGGTGTACGTAGTCGGGACACCAGTGAGTATTGATAGAGTCCGCGAATGCCAATGAAACCGAAGTCTCGGCTATCGAAACGCGGTCCAAAATTCAGGCGGAGTGTCGTGCGGCTAACTATCGAAGAGCACGATTTGTATGGCGCGACTTTTGATATGGCTAGCAAACGTCCGAAAGATTCATTCGACCAAATCATCAAGCGTGTTGTTCCTGAGGCGATGTTAAAAGCAAAAGATGTGAAGCCGTTTATTGCAGAGTTGCGGAAGGCGTACAAGTTGGCTCGATAATGCGATGGTGTAATATTCGTAAGACGAAAAGTGATGAACTGGCACGCACTACGCTACGCTCCCGCTTTTAAACCCGACGGACGCTTGACATTAACCAGCCCGCTCGTCGAAACTGGCGGAGAAGCGGCAGGCCCGCTCGGGAGGTGCGCCATGCAGCTATGCTTCAAGGCTCTCTTGAACGAGTCCCGCAACAGTTGTGCAGGTAGCCGGGGATATTAAGTCGTGGCGAAGTTAAGGCACAGGCTATCTTGCCGAAGCGGGCGCTGGCTTCGCATCCAATGACTTCACTGGTCTCGCGAAGTGTTCCGTCAATCACTTTCGTAAAAAACACGACGCGCTTTTCCGGTTTCATCGAACCGTCCAAAACCGATGTGAGAGGCTGTACAAGCGAAGATCGTTGAGCAACTGGCAAATGTCGCCGTCAGGGAGTGGCCACTCGCACCGTCAAGGGGCCGACCTGTGTGGTAAGGAATCGAAAGCCTGGTCGCCAACGTCGGCCATGAAAATAACACTCAACGTTGTTGAACATTTATCGGCGGTTCGATTCCGCCTCGGGCCTCCAGATTTCCCCAGCCACGCCTGAGTTTGTTCGGCGATGGCCCGGACTGCCGCAGAGCAGATTTCGCGCGGACGAGTACACTTCGCTCGATGCAACCAAGCGCCTATTCCGGCAATCTTAGTTAGCAAGGCCCTGTATCGGCTCTCGGTTAAGGCGTATTGATTGCTGGCGAACCGCTCACCCAAAGGAACACACGATGCTCCGTTGTACTACTTCCGGGATAATTATTGCAGTCCTATTGTTTTTCGGAACTTTCGCGCAGGCGCAACAAGTTGGCCCGATTCCGCCCCCGCCACCCGCCAGCGCACCAGCAGGACGGCCCAGCGGTCCTCCCGGAAAACCGCAACCCACAGCCATTCAGGAAAGCGCAGCCTCCGGTATTTCGGCTACCCCGCCCGCCAAACCTGTCGAAGAAATCGTCAAATCTTTTGCGGCGCACGAAAGTGAATTTCGCACGGAGCGCGACAACTATACCTACACGCAAACTTTTGTGATTCAAACGATTGACGCGGATGGGCAACCCGACGGGGAAATGCGCATGACCAGCGACATTCTGTTTACGCCCGACGGCAAACGCTATGAACACGTCACTCATGCCCCTGCCAATACGCTGTCTCGCATCACTCTTTCTCAGCAGGACATGGACGACCTCGAACACGTTCAGCCCTTCGTGCTGACGACAGAAGAATTGCCAAAATATGACGTCAAGTATGTTGGCAAGCAGGATTTAGATGATGTGGGTACATACGTCTTTGACGTTGGTCCCAAGAAACTTGAAAAGAATCAGCGCTATTTTCAAGGCCGGATTTGGGTGGAAGACAAAGACTTTGGCATTGTCAAAAGCGACGGCAAAGCGGTCCCGGACATCAAGAAGCATGGCAACGAAAACGTATTTCCAAGATTTGAGACGTTTCGCGAAAACATTGAGGGCAATTATTGGTTTCCCACCTACACCCGCTCGAGCGACACACTGCATTTCACCGGTCAGGAAGTTCGCATCCATATGACCGTGCGCTATGCGAACTACAAGCGGTTTGGCAGCACCATCAAGATCGGCGCGCCGATCACCACCAAGCCAAATAATTAGAGTTTTCCCGGTCGCGCGAAATGCTACAACGATCGCAGCAGTGCGCTAGCTCCATTCCACAGTATCTGCACTCCAATGCAGACCAGCAGGAAAGAGGAGAGACGTAGAATAATATTCATGGCGTTCTGCCCGATGGCGGCGGCCAGTCTGTCCGCGAATCCGTAGCAAAGAAAAATACTGACTGCCACCACCGCTGAACCGATCACCGCGGCGAGAATGACCCAGAGATTCGGGCCCAGATGGCGAGGCTCATTGGCTCCGAGCGTAATGGCGACTGAAATTGATCCGGGTCCGACGGTCAGAGGTAACGTCAGCGGATAAAATGCGTTGCGGAATATCTGCTGCAAATTCACATTTTGCCCCACGTCGCTCTGGCGATCATCCTCCTCCTTTCGTTTGAGCATAGCCCAGCCGTTCGATATGACGATCAGTCCACCGCCGACCTGCACAACGGGTATGGAAATTCCAAAAAAGGCCAGAATATGTGTGCCGATAAGAAAGGAAGCGATCAGAAGAATGAAGCTGTTCATTGCAACGCGACGCGCAAGCGCTCTTCTGGCCGCAGTAGGGTATGCCTGCGTCAAGCTTAGAAACACAGGGCTTCCGCCCAACGGATTCACGATGGGGAACAAGGCACTTACAATGAGCAGAATGCTTTTGCCAACTTCAAACAAAGACTGGTCTCCCGGCTGGGAGTATATCCGAACCAGTGCGAGAGTCCCATTTCGAGCGCGTGCCGGCGCAGGAGATCAGCGGCATTCAAGTGACGTTCCGCTGGGCCAAGACGATTTTTGCGGTCGTCACTGCCTGTCCCACATGCCTTTGCGTATGATCGGCCACATGAACCAGCAGTCCGCCCAGGGTTGTGGGCAGCATTTTCTTGCCAACCGTCCGCAACTGCTCAAAGTCCCCGTGTGACAGCGCCCGCACTCGATTCCTTGCCTCGTCCAGTGCCGAGTTCACCTCCTCAAACAACTGCTCGCGGCTAGTTGCCGTTCGTTCCAGTTCTGTCTTTAAATCCGCCAGCTGTTCGGCGCTCAATACGCGTGCTTCTGCATAGGTCAGCAGCCGGTCCACGCTGTGTGCAATGTGCCGCAATTGAAACGCAACGGACGGCAATCCGTGAGGATGCGTGTGCAATTCCTGGTCGGTCAGTTCGTTGCACCAGGTATGGAGGTCCTCGGCGGCCAGTTGCAGGGCGTGCAAAACGGCGCGTGGTACAGCTGGAATGTCCTGTAACGTTTCCCGCAACCAGGGTTCGGGCTGATTCAACGGACGCGCTGGAGTTCTTCTCATACGTATCACTTTCCGGACAAGGTGGACTTGGTAATCGGTTCCAGGGAGAAATTAAATAAAGCTATGGTTCTTCGTTTGATTCCCGTTCACCCTTCATTTGACAGTTTACGCCGTGCACCATACGATTTTCACGGAACATTCATCTGACGGCATTCAACTCTGGTCTCTTCCAGTGAGGATGGGTATGGCAAAGCGCAAGCAAAGTTTAAAACGGCCCCTGCATCCCGGAGAGCGGGTCCGGGTACTGATTTCGGGCACCCGCATTCAGCGACGAATCAAGGAATTGTCCCGGCAAATCGCCAAAGACTTTCCAGAAGAACCACTCCATCTTGTTGGCGTATTGAAAGGCTCTGTGTTTTTCTTGAGTGATCTTGCCAGGAATATTCCGGGTCAGGTGTCGATCGATTTCATTGCTGTCTCCAGTTATGGAAAAGAGATCCACTCTTCGGGCCAGGTGCGCCTTACCAGGGATTTGGACGCCAGTATCGAAGGCAAAACGGTCATCGTAGTTGAGGACATCCTGGACACCGGCATGACCCTGCAATATCTTTTGCGCATTTTTGAACAGCGCAACCCGAAGCATCTGCGCATTGCCGCACTACTCGACAAACCCGAGCGTCGCATCACCGCTGTCCAGGCAGACTACGTGGGCTTCACCATTCCTAACGCGTTTGTGGTGGGGTTTGGCCTCGACTATGCCGAGCGCTATCGCAATCTCCCCGATATTGGCGTTCTCTCTTTCAGCAAGCATGCTCGCAAGCCAGCGGACAGAAAGTGATTTCTACTGTTTGCGGTCAGTTTGCCGCGATTGCTCACGCCGGCCTGCTATAATAAGAAAGCGAAATGAATCCCCCGGATACAAATATAGAAGCAATCTCAAAAAGTGACGGCCAGGAACTTTCAGCCGAAGTTCTCACTACGCTTTCTGAAATCGGTGAAGAGGTAAATTCTTCTCTTGACCTGGATGAGGTTCTCGCCCGCACTGCTGCCCTGATCAAACGCCATATCGATTACGAAATTTTCGGAGTCCTGATGATCGAGGGCGATGGCAGCTATCTGAAGCATCGCTTCGCCATCGGTTATCCGCGCGATCTTGCAGAAAATCTCCGTATTCCTCTAGGGCAGGGAATCAGCGGCACGGCTGCTGTCACGGGCCATTCCGTCCGTGTCAGCGATACGACAAAAGACCCGCGGTACATAAATGCCATTGATAATGTCCGATCCGAGCTTGCTGTTCCTCTTATGCTGCAGGGCAAATGTGTCGGGGTCCTCGACATTCAAAGTCGGCACCTCGACTATTTCACGCGCGATCAGCAAAGTATTCTCACGCTCCTCGCCAGCCGCCTGGCTGTAGCTATTGAAAACGCCCGACTCTTCCAGCGCGTCAGCGCGCAGGCGGAAACTCTGCTTCTATTGAATGAAGTCGCTCGCGAAACGGGCTCCATCCTGGATGTTGAAGAACTCCTCCGCCGTGCTGCCGAGCAGACCAAGCGGGTCATCGACTATCAAATTCTCAGCATCATGCTGTATGACGAAGATCTCAAAGTGTTCCGTCATCGCGTCGACGTGAAGCATGGCCATCGTGTGCAAGGCAAACTCCGTGCCGCTGTCACGGAAGGCATCGTGGGCGCTGCCGCTACGCTAAAAGAACCGGTCCTGGTCCCGGACGTCACCGCCGACCCGCGCTATTTAATGGTGAATCCCGAAACCCGCTCGGAACTCGCTATTCCCATGGTTCATAAAGGAAAGGTCATCGGGGTATTGGACCTCGAAAGCCCCCAGCTCAACTACTTCACTCCCGATCACGTTCAGACGCTCTCGATCCTGGCCGCCAACCTGGCCGTGTCGCTTGAAAACGCCCGCCTCTATGAACAGGTGGCACGCGATGAAGCGCGACTAGAGCGTGATCTGCAGGCCGCCAAACGTATTCAAGGGGCGCTGCTGCAGCCCGTTCCGACAGAAGACTACGGGCTCGACATTGCTGCGCGATATCTTTCCGCGCGCGAAGTCTGTGGTGATCTCTACGAATTTCTGCGCTACGGCCCGCAGCAACTGGGCATCGCGCTCGGTGATGTCAGCGGAAAGGGAACTGCCGCCGCCCTGTATGGCGCAGTTGCGATTGGCATCATGCGCAGTCTCGCTCCGCAAAAACTGCAGCCAGCCGAAATGCTGAGCAAAATGAATCAAGTTGTTGGCGAGCGCCGCATCGAAGGCCGCTTCATGACCGCCTGCTTCGCGACCTGGCAAAAGGGGCGTCACAAATTGCGGGTCGCCAATGCCGGCCAGTCGCAGCCCCTGCTTTACAAAGAAGGTCGCTGCGGCAAGATTGAGCTTACCGGCTTTCCACTCGGAATTTTTGAAGAAGTCAGCTACGACGAGTGGGGTGTCACACTTGAGTCCGGGAACATTCTTGTATTTCATTCCGACGGACTCGCAGAAACCGCCAACTCCGAAGGCCAGTTTTTTGGCACTGAACGTCTGCGCACCCTTATCGAAAAACATCACGAAGTCGGCGCCGCCGATCTAGCCGATATTCTTCTCCGCGAAGTGGACTGGTTTACGCAGAGCGCCCCATTGTCTGATGATCGAACCCTGGTGATCCTGAAGGTAAAATGACCTCTCCATCTGCCGGTACTCCGAAAAAACTCACGTTTGTCGATCCCGCACTGTTTACTCCGCAGTTTCAGTGGAAGGAATCCGGCGACAGGCATTCGGAGACCGTTTTCTGTGAAGGTGTGTCGTTACCTGACGTTGCGGCAAGAATTGGCACTCCCGCGTATCTCTACAGCCACGCGGCCATCATGGACTCCTACGACGAACTGCATCGCGGCCTCGGCAAGCTCCCGCATACCCTGTGTTTTGCCGTAAAAGCCAACGGCAATCTCACCATCCTTAGTCAATTGGCAAAGCGGGGAAGCGGTTTTGACGTGGTTTCTGGCGGCGAACTCCAGCAACTTCGCCACGTTGGTGTCCCCGGTAACCGTATCGTTTTCTCCGGTGTTGGCAAGTCGCGCGAAGAAATTCGCGAAGCTCTGGGCTACTCGGTAAGCCGCAAGTCAAAAAAATCGGGCATCCTTCTTTTCAATATCGAATCTGCAGAGGAACTCGAGTCCTTTCTCGAGGAATCTTCGCGGCACGTGGCAGGCGGCGGCCGAAGACCTTCTTTGTCGATCCGCGTGAATCCCGACGTTCGGGCAGGCGGCCATCCGCACATCGCCACCGGCCACCATGAACACAAGTTCGGCCTCGATTGGTACGCTGCCCGCGACCTGTATCTCGCCCATCGTTCGTCAAAATGGATTGCCTGGCAGGGAATCAGCGCCCACATTGGTTCGCAAATTGTCAGTCTCGATCCCTTCCGCCGCGCCGTCACCCGCCTGGCCAGCTATGTTGCTCAGCTCAGGAAATCTGGCATCGCTTTGCGCTATCTCGATATTGGCGGCGGCCTCGGTGTCCGCTACACAAATGAGCAACCCGCATCCCGCACGGCCTACGCGCGTATGGCCGCCAAAATCGTGAAGCCCCTCGGCCTGCATCTCCTGCTCGAACCTGGCCGTACCATCATCGCGCAGGCCGGAGTTCTCCTCACCCGGGTGGTCTACGCTAAAACAAACCGTGGCAAATCTTTTGTTATTGTTGACGCCGGAATGAACGATCTGATGCGCCCCGCGCTTTACGGAGCGGTGCATCCCATTACGCGAGTGACCCGTGAGGCCGGCAAGGCTCGGACGGCGACGCAGCGTGTGGACATCGTTGGGCCGGTTTGCGAAACAGGGGACTGCTTCGTTAAGAATTGGCCGCTTGGTGAAGTCAAAACGGACGATGTCCTGGCCATTTGGGTCACCGGTGCCTATGGCATGTCGCTCGCTTCCAATTACAACGCCCGCCGCCGCGCTGCTGAAGTCCTTGTGGAGGGCAATCGTTTCCGCATCATTCGCAGCCGCGAAACACACGAAGATCTGCTCCACGGTGATACCCTCGCCTAGCGCCTGGGCATCCCGGTCCGCAAAAAGCGCACCGACCGGAAGAGCTTCCCGCACTGGCTCGGCACAAAAGCTTAATTTTTTAACGGAAGTCCTACGTTTCGCCCCACTTCAATTTGTCGTGCAGGATCTCAAAGTAGGATTTCTTGGGAGGTTGAATCAGTTTGAGCCGCTGGTGTGCGCGAGTTACGCGCACCAGGTCGGCCGCCTGCAGCGCAATTCCTTTTTGTCCATCCAGCGTGAGGAACACCGAGTCGGAATGACCCGATAGTTTCATTTCTATCAACGAGGAGTCGCGAACAACGACCGGCCGGTCGCTCAGGGTGTGCGGGCAAATCGGCGTGATGATAATGGACTCAACGGTCGGATGCACAATGGGGCCGCCGGCGGAAAGTGAATACGCTGTAGAACCGGTCGGCGTCGCTGCAATCAACCCGTCCGATTTGTAGCGGCAGACAAAGACCTGATCGATAAACAGCTCAACATCGATCATGCGCGCAAGTTCCCCTTTGTTAATCACTACTTCATTCAAAACGTTTTGCGCTTCAGCCACGTTTCCGTCGCGTACCAATTCCGATCGCAGCATGGCCCGCTCGCTGATTGCAAAACGCCCGGCCAGCGTGTCGGTCAATGCCGGATACAATTCCTGCACGGTAAAACTCGTCAAAAAGCCCAAACTGCCCATGTTGATCGGTAAAATCGGAATGCCACGCGGCGCCGCCTCTCGGGCCGCCGCCAGCAAAGTGCCGTCACCGCCCAGCACCAGCAAAATTTGGGAGTCGTCGGCAACTTGCGATCGCGGATTTCCCCTTGCAGGCTCATTCAGTGCCGCGGCCGTTTCTTCATCCCACACCGTCCGGATCCCACGGGCGGCCAGCCACTCGACCAATGGCGGCAGAACCGTCGCCAGATTGGACCCGCGCGGGCGTGAAATTATGCCGACTGTTGCAAAGGACAACTTGGGCTGCATGTCTGCCTCAGATTCTACCTCACTGGTTTTTTGCGCGCGTGTAGAAAATACTCCTGATTGCCCTCCGTTCCTGTAAGTCGGCTGGCTTTCACTGCCAGGCAGTCGAGGCCCGCCGCTTCCGCTGCGAGGCGAACTTCGGCAATCGCCTTTTCATGAAGCACTGGATCTTCGACGATGCCGCCGGGTCCCACGTCCGCGCGCGGCAGCTCGAATTGCGGCTTTATCAAGATCAACCACTCCGATCCGGCTTTAGCGGTAGTCGCTGCGGGCCGCAGTACCCGCCGAACGGAAATAAACGACACGTCGGCGACAACCACATCGACCAATTCTGCCAAATCAACGGCCTGCAACTCTCGCGCATTTTTCTCAATTCGAATCACTCGCGCATCTTCATGCAACTTCCATGCAATTTGCTCCACAGTTACATCTACTGCGTAAACTCTGGCGGCCCCATGCTGCAGCAGGCAGTCTGTAAATCCTCCGGTCGACGAGCCCACATCCAGGCAAACCATGCGCGCAACGGACACCAGGAAATCCGCCAGCGCTCCTTCCAGTTTTAGGCCTCCCCGGCTGGCATATTTTTGTGACCGGCTCGCAAGTTCAATTCGTGCACCCTCCGGAACCTGTGCTCCTGCCTTGTCTTGGCGACGTCCATCCACGAAAACTTCGCCAGCCAAAATCATTCCCAGCGCTTTTTGGACAGACTCCGCAATCCCGCGCTCGACCAGAAGCTGGTCCAACCGTTTTCGCCTCAATTTCGGTTTCATAACGTTGCGTGGCGTTACGTGCGTCGTTGTATCAGGAAGTCGGCAATTTCACGCAAGCGCTCGGCCCGTTCACCAAACGGCGCCAACTCCGCGATGGCTTTTTCTGAAAGCTCATTGGCAATTTCATGCGATCGCTCGAGGCCATATACAGCCGGATAGGTGGCTTTTTGCTGCACAATATCTTTTCCCGCTGTTTTTCCCAGTGCGGCACTGGACTCTTCCACGTCCAGGATATCGTCCGTTACCTGGAACGCCCAACCAATCGTCTCTCCAAAACGCCGCAGTCGCCCGACATTCTCCTCATTGGCTCCCGCGCACAAAGCCCCTGCGGTAATCGAAGCGCGAATCAGCGCCGCCGTTTTCGAGCGATGAATATATTCGAGCATCTTCGGCTCCGGCTTTTTTCCTTCGGCTTCAATATCAGCCACCTGGCCGCCCACCATCCCGCGCACCGTACCGGCGGCGCCTGAAATTTCAGTCAGCATCGCCACCCGCCGCTCCGCGGCAACCGGTGTCGCTCCGATGGTTTCAAAGGCGAGTGTCAGGAGTCCATCACCGGCCAGAATTGCAATCGCTTCGCCAAATTTCTTATGCGAAGTCGGCTTGCCGCGTCGCAAATCATCGTTATCGAGCGCGGGTAAGTCATCATGAATCAGCGAATAGGTGTGAATAAACTCGATCGCACAAGCCGGATACATTGCCGGTGCCACGTCGGCCTGAAAAATTCGTGCCGCTTCCACGCACAAAATGGGGCGAATGCGCTTTCCGCCAGCGAACACGCTGTAGCGCATGGCCTTATGAATCGACTGAGGCTGGGTTCCCGCAGTTGGGATCAGCCGTTCCAAGGCCGCATCGACCGCCGCCAGGTTTTCTTTAAAGAAAGTGGGAAGTTTCATCGGGTGGGGGAGACAATATTCAGCAGTCTTCGTGCGCCATTCACGATTCGCTGTCTCTTTCAGGATCAAACGGCTCCGCTGCAAGCTTGCCGTCCGCTTTTTTAAGCAAAATCTCCACGCGGCCTTCCGCC
>Ga0193726_1000808_pt1 | contig 28805 bp, 31 predicted proteins | sample H2c1metaG_FD_144928 | JGI IMG/M metagenome (GOLD analysis project Ga0193726, IMG submission 144928) | Soil microbial communities from a riparian zone of the East river system, Colorado, United States - H2c1 | ecosystem: Environmental > Terrestrial > Soil > Riparian zone | place: USA: East River...
AGCATTTTTGCAGCCTCGCCGAGCGTTGCGAGCTGAAACGGACCGACGGCAAGGGCCTGTCGCTGGCCGACCGCGCGGGCCTCGCGCTGGGCGAGTTGCTGGTCTACGGGCCGGTGCGCGATCAGCTCGGCCTCAGCAAGGCGCGCTGGTGCTACACCGGCGGCGCGCCGCTCGGACCCGACACCTATCGTTTTTTCCGCTCCTTCGGCATCAACCTGAAGCAGGTCTACGGCGCCACCGAGGCGTCGGCGCTGATCGCCTGCCAGGCCGACGCCGAGGCCAATCCCAACACGGTCGGCCGGCCGATCCCGCGCATCGAGATCAAGATCGACGATCGCGGCGAGGTCCTGCTGAAAGGCTGCAACGTCTTCCAGGGCTACTTCAAGCAGGAAGAGGTGACGCGCGAGACCCTGACCGCCGACGGCTGGCTGAAGACCGGCGATGCCGGCTTCTTCGACAAGCAGGGCCAGCTCGTCATCATCGACCGCGCCAAGGATGTCGGCAAACTCGCCGACGGCTCGGCCTTCGCGCCGCAATTCATCGAGAACAAGCTGAAGTTCAGCCCGTTCATCCGCGAAGCCGTCGCTTTCGGCGACCAGCGGCCGTTCGTCGCCGCCATGATCGCGATCGACATGCAGACCGTGGGCACGTGGGCCGAGAAGCAGGGCCTGGTCTATACGAGCTATGTCGACCTCAGCGGCAAACCGGAGGTCGCGGGCCTGATCGGCGCGGAGATCGCCAAGGCGAATGCCAGCCTGCCCGATGTGCAGCAGGTCAAACGCTACCTGCTGCTCAACAAGGAGCTCGAAGCCGACGATGCCGAGATGACGCGCACCCGCAAGGTGCGCCGGCGCTTCGTGGCCGAGAAGTACGCCAGCGTGATCGACGCCTTCTATGGCGGCAGGTCGCAGGCCGACGTCACGGTGGAGATCACCTTCGAGGACGGCCGCAAGTCGACGCTCAATTCGACCATCGCGATCCACGGCAAGGTGGCGGCCGAACCGGCGCGGAGGGCGGCGTAGATGTTGGGCCGGTGGTTGCTATTTCCTCCCCTTCGCGGAGTCCGCGAAGGGGAGGTGCCCGCGCAGCGGGCAGAGGGGTCATGGGCGACAGTATCGCCGCTCATGACCCCTCCGTCGCCTCAGCGGCTTGGTTACAAGCCGCGAGACGGCGACACCTCCCCATCGCGGATTCCGCGATGGGGAGGAGGGAGACTCTAGATGTCCGAAGACCTGCAATTCCTGCTGGCGCTGGTGCTGAACGGCGCCTCGATCGGGCTGATGTACTCGCTGATCGCGCTGGGATTCGTGCTGGTCTACAAGGCGACCGACGCCATCAACTTCGCGCAGGGCGAGTTCGTCATGCTGGCCGGGCTGATCGTGGCCGTCACGCTGGGCTTCGAGGGCATGCCGCTGGTCGCCGCCGTCGTCTTCGTGCTGGCGGTGATGATCGCCTTCGGCTTCGGCCTGGAGAGGATCGTGCTGCGGCCGCTGCTGGGGCGGCCGGTCGTGGCCGTGATCATGGCGACCATCGGGCTCGCCGCCGTGCTGCGCGGGCTGGGACCGGTGATCTTGGGCAGCGAGACGCGCGCGCTGTCGCTGCCGATCGGCGACGAGCCGATCACGCTGGGGCCGGCCAGCCTGCCGCCCATCCAGGTGCTGGGCGCCGTCGTGGCCATCGTGTTCTTCCTGGGCTTCAGCTGGTTCTTCAAGAAGAGCCGCATGGGCGTCGCCATGCGCGCCGTCGCCGACAACCAGCAGGTGGCGCAGGCGATGGGCATCAACGTCGAGCGCTATTTCGCCTACGCCTGGGCGATGGCCGGCGTCGTCTCGGCGCTGGGCGGCATCGTCTGGGGCAGCATGCTGGGTGTCGACGTCCAGCTCGCCTTGGTCGGCCTGAAAGTCTTTCCGGTGGTGATCCTGGGCGGCCTCGATTCGATCGGCGGGGCGCTGGTCGGCGGGCTGATCATCGGCATCGTCGAAAGCCTGGCCGCCGGCTACCTCGACCCCTATGTCGGCGGCGGCACCAAGGACTTCGCGCCCTATGTGCTGATGATCCTGGTGCTGATGATCAGGCCTTACGGCATCTTCGGCCGCCGCCAGATCGAGCGCGTGTAGCCATGTTCCACCGCGAGTCCGGAGTCTTCAAGACCACCTACGGCGCCGACATGGCGCTCTATCCGTTGCCGATCGCCAAATGGACGGTGCTGGCGCTGGCGCTCATCTTCGTGGCGATCATCCCGCTCACCGTCCACGAATATTATCTGTCGATCCTGAACCTGATCTTCATCGCCATCGTGGGGGCGCTGGGGCTCAACATCCTGGTGGGCTATACCGGGCAGATCTCGATCGGCCACGGCGCCTTCATGTCGGTCGGCGCCTACACCGCGGCCAACCTCGCGGTGAGGCTTGGCCTGCCGTTCTGGCTCACCCTGCCGGCCGGCGGACTGATGGCGGCGCTGATCGGCGTCATCGTCGGCATGCCCAGCCTGCGCATCAAGGGCCTCTATCTCGCGATCGCCACCCTGGCCGGCCAGCTGATCATCGAATGGACCATCAACCACGTGCCGGCGATCTCGGGCGGCGCGCAGGCGTCCATTCAGGTCGACCGGCCGAGCCTGTTCGGTTTCAGCTTCAACACGCAGGGCTCGCTCTATTTCTTCCTGCTGTTCTTCGCCGTGCTGGCCATCGTGGCGACGCTCAACCTGGTGCGCAGCCGGATCGGCCGGGCCTTCGTGGCGGTGCGTGACCAGGACATCGCCGCCGAAATCATCGGCATCAACATCTACCGCTACAAGCTCCTGGCGTTTGCGATTTCGTCGTTCTACGCCGGCGTCTGCGGGGTGCTCTACACCTACTATTTCGGCATCGCCAACTATGAGCAGTTCCAGCTCGTCGTCTCGATCGACTATCTCGCCATGATCATCATCGGCGGGCTGGGCTCGGTGCTGGGCTCGATCTTCGGAGCGATCTTCGTCACATTGCTGCCCATCGCGATCCGTATCTTCATGGAGAATGCGGGGTCGCTGTTTTTCACCCAGGCCGAGATGGCCAACGTCATTTCGGGCCTGCGGCTGGGCGTATTCGGCGGCCTCATCATCTTCTTTTTGATCGTCGAGCCCGAGGGGCTCAACCGACTGTGGAGGAATATCCGGAGCTATTTCCGGGTCTGGCCCTTCTCCTACTAGAGCGGGGCATTGCAAAGGGAGGAACCCATGACGAGGTTCGGCAAGAGTTGGCTGGGTGTAGCGGCAACGACCGCGACCCTGGCGTTGGGTGCAGGCCAGGCCTACGCCCAGTCAAAGGAGCTGGTGTTCGGCTTTCAGTGCGACCGTACCGGCCCGACCGCGACGGTCGGCACGGTGCTGTGCCCCGGCTACCAGGACTATATCGCCCTGGTGAACAGCAAGGGCGGTGTCGAGGGCTACAAGATCAGGGTCATCGAGATCGACAACGAGTACAAGGTGCCGCCCGCCATGGAAGCGCATGAGCGCTTCAAGAAGGAGGGCGCGGTGCTGGAGGGCCTTTACGGCACGCCGCAGACCGCGGCGCTGAACAAGAAGCTCGAGGAGGACAAGATCCTCGGCACCTCGCCCGGCTTCGGCACGTCCGCCGCCGGCGACGGCAAGCGCTTCCCCTTCACCTTCCCGATCGCGGCCAGCTACTGGTCGCAGGGCGGCGCGGCGGTGGCCTTTGCCAAGGAGAAACTGGGCGACCTCAAGGGCAAGAAGATCGCCTATCTCTTCTACGACAACCCGGCGGGCAAGGAGCCGCTGCCGATCCTCGAGGACCTCGCCAAGATCGAAGGCTTCGAGCTGCGCACCTTCGCCGTACCCGCACCGGGCCTGGAGATGGGCGCGCAGGTGCTCGACATCACCGGCCGCTACAAGCCGGACTTCGTCATCACCCATCTGTTCGGGCGTGCGCCATCGGTCTCGATCAAGGAGCTGAAGGGCAAGGGCTTCCCGCTCAGCAAGGTCGTGGCGTTCGTGTGGGGCAGCGCCGAGGCCGACATCATCGCGGCGGGCGGCATGGGCATGGCCGAAGGCTACAACACCATCCAGTTCGCCGGCGTCGGCAAGGACTTCCCAGTCCTGAAGGAGATCGAGGCCATGTACAAGGCGCAGGGCAAGGCGGCGCCGAAGGAGATGGACTCGACCGTCTACTACAATCGCGGAGTTCTGAACGCCGCGCTGCATGTCGAGGCGGTCCGCAACGCCATCAAGGCCAAGGGCGGGGCGGCGCCCACTCCCGAAGAGGTCAAGAAGGGCATGGAGGCGATCAAGGGCTTCACCCTGGGCGGCCTCGTGCCGCCGATGGAGCTGACACCGGCCGACCATGAGGGCGGCGGCTGGGTCCAGATCTGGACAGTCAAGGGCGGCAAGCTCGTCAAGGTCAAGGACTGGTTCCAGGGCTACCGTCCGGTGATCGAGAAGCACCTGGCGGCCGAAGCCTCCAAGTCGTGAATTCGTGAAGGGACGGGCGGCGAGCGATCGCCGCCCGGTTTCCCCCGGGATTTCCAATGCTGGCGATCAACAACATCGAGGTCGTCTACGACCGCGTCATCCTCGTCCTCAAGGGCGTGTCGATCGGCGTCGGCGAGGGCGCGATCACGACCCTGCTGGGCGCCAACGGCGCCGGCAAGACGACGACGCTGAAAGCCATTTCCGGCGTGCTGCACAGCGAGCGCGGCGAAGTCACCAAGGGCACGATCCAGCTCGGCGAGCAGCGCATCGACGGCATGCGCGCCCATGACGTCACCCGGCTCGGCCTTGTCCAGGTGTTCGAGGGCCGCCGCGTGTTCGAGAACCTCACCACCGAGGAGAACCTTGTAGCCGGCGGCCACGTCCAGAAGGACGGCGGCGCGGTGAAGCAGGGAATCGAACTGGTCTATTCGTATTTCCCGCGCCTCAAGGAGCGGCGGCATCAGCAGTCGGGCTACCTGTCCGGCGGCGAGCAGCAGATGCTGGCGATCGGCCGGGCGCTGATGAGCCAGCCCCGGGTGGTGCTGCTCGACGAGCCGTCGCTCGGCCTGGCGCCCATGCTGGTCGAGGAGATTTTCGGCATCGTCGGGCGGCTGGTGAAGCAGGAAAAGCTGTCGGTTCTGCTGGTCGAGCAGAATGCCGCGATGGCGCTGGCCGTCGCCGATCACGGATATGTCATGGAGAACGGCCGCATCGTGCTGGAAGGGCCGGCCGACAAATTGCGCGACAATTCCGACATCAAGGAGTTCTATCTCGGCCTCAACGAGGGCGGGGCGCGCAAATCCTACCGCGACACCAAGCATTACAAGCGGCGCAAGCGCTGGCTGTCGTAGCTCTTCGTCTTCCGGACCACGAGCCTCCGGCTCGCTCATTGTCCGAGCGAGCCGGAGGCTCGTGGTCCCAAAGAGCATGAAAAGACGCTAAGCTGGGTTCAATGTTTTTGCGTACTTTGCTCGCTCTTCCCCTCCTGGCCGCCGCTCTGCCTGCGACGGCGCAGACGAAGCTCGCGCAGCAATGCGCGGCGTTCGGCGAGGCCCAGTACCGCAAGCTCAGCCCCTCTGTAGATCGTGTGACGGCCCTGGACTTTCCACCGCCGGCCCTCGAGCGCGTCGATGCCAAGGTGGGAGCGCAGGCCATCGCGGCGGCGCTGACCTTGCGCGGACGGCTGACCTATCGCAGTGGCTCGCCCTTCGAGACGCAGTTCGTGTGCCTTCTCGACGCGGCGCAACGACCGATTTTCTTCTATGCCTTGCCGACATTGGCGACGCGCAGCGCCCCCACGCCCGTTACGCGAGGCGCTGCGCCGGTGCCCGTGCCGCCGCTCCAGCCGCCCACCGAAGCGCCGACCATGGCGCTTGGCCCGCAGGCGGCATTGCCGGCGCCGGAGCCCGCGCGCGCGACGTTGCCGGCGAGCGCTGTCCGGTTGCGCGGCCTGGCGCGCGACCTCGGCGGTCGCTTGCAGTTCCTGCCGTGCGATGGCGCGCCACTCCCGCTGGAGGACCGCACGCCGGACCAGGAGCTGACACAGGCGCTGCGCGGCCTGACGGCCGGCCAGAACGGCCGTCCGATGTTCGTCGAGATCTACGGCGGCCGCGAGACCGGGCCGGGCTCCGGCATCAGCGCGCTGGAGCTGCGCCGCGCGGCGGTCGAGACGGCGGGCTGCCGGGAACGGTTCGACCAGCGCGAATGGCTGGCCAACGGCGGCGGCGGCAACGAGCCGTCGTGGCGTCTCGAGGTCACGTCGCGCGACATGACGCTGAGCGTGGCCGGTGGCCAGCCGTCGCAGCGCATTGCCCATGGCGGGCCGCAGAAGCTGGACGGCGCGGTGACCTATGCGGCGGCGGACAATCCCGACTTCACGGTCATGATCGACGAGCGGCGCTGCGTCGATCCCCAGTCGGGCTCGTTGTTCGCCTATACCGTGGAGGTGAGAAGCGAGGGCAAGGCATTCGTCGGCTGTGCGGTGCACAATCCGGCCATGCCGGCGCCGTGATCGCGTGACAGGAGGGCTTATGGACGACATCGAGCTGCTGCGCGAACTGATCGGTTCGGCCAAGCGCATCGTCGCCTTCACCGGCGCGGGAATCTCGACGGAATCGGGAATTCCGGACTTCCGCTCGCCGGGCGGCATCTGGACCCGCTACAAGCCGATCTACTTCGACGACTTCATGGCCTCCGACGAAATGCGGCGGGAGTCGTGGCGGCGCAAGTTCGCGACCGACGAGACCATGCTCACGGCCGAACCCAATGCCGGCCATCGCGCGCTGGCCAAGCTGGTCGAACAGGGCCGCATGAGCGCCATCATCACCCAGAACGTCGACGGCCTGCACCAGCGCTCCGGCGTGCCCGATTCCAAGGTCATCGAGCTGCACGGCAACGCGACCTATGCGAGCTGCCTGGACTGCGGCCACCGCCACGAGCTGGATCCGATCCGCAAGGCGTTCCTGGGCGGCGGCAAGCTGCCGCTTTGCGTGAAGTGCGACGGCATCGTGAAGACCGCCACCATCTCGTTCGGCCAGGCCATGCCGGAGATCCCGATGGCGCGCGCCCAGGACGAGACCATGAATTGCGACCTCTTCATCGTGCTCGGCAGCTCGCTGGTGGTCTATCCGGCGGCGGGCTTTCCGCAGATCGCCAAGCGCAAGGGCGCCAAGCTCGTCATCCTCAATCGCGATCCGACCGATCAGGACGACGATGCCGACGTGGTCATCCATGCCGAGATCGGACCGACCATGAGCCGGGCTATTGGAGTAAACTGACCGGCCTTCATTGCGACTGCGGGTGGGACGCGGTTTAATCGCAGCGGGTCAGGGAGGCGACGATGAGGATCAATCGCAGGCAGGCGCTGCTGGGCGGCCTTGCTTCGCCATTGGGCATGACGCTCAGCGCCCTGCCGGCGGCGGCGCAGCAGGACATCACGTTCTTCCGCATCGGCACCGGTGGCACGGCCGGCACCTACTTTCCGATCGGCGGCCTGATCGCCAACGCCATCTCCAACCCGCCGGGCTCGCGGACCTGCGCCGACGGCGGCTCGTGCGGCGTGCCCGGCCTGGTCGCCACGGCCGTGGCGTCCAACGGCTCGGTCGCCAATGTCGCCGGCATCGCCAGCGGCAGCATGCAATCGGGCTTCGTCCAGTCGGACGTGGCCTATTGGGCCTTGAACGGCACCGGCATCTATGAGGGCCGGCCGAAGGTCGACGTGCTGCGCGCCATCGCCAACCTCTATCCCGAGAGCTTCCACCTGGTGACGCGCAAGGGTGCCGGCATCAAGTCCATCAGGGATCTCAAGGGCAAGCGCATGTCGCTCGACGAGCCGGGCTCGGGCACGCTGGTCGATGCGCGCCTGATCCTCGCGGCCTACGGCATGACGGAAAAGGACATCATGGCCGAGTACCTGAAGCCGCAGCAGTCGGCCGACAAGTTCAAGGACGGCGCGCTCGATGCGTTTTTCAGCGTCGCCGGCTGGCCCGAAGGGGCGATCGCCGAACTCGCGGCGACGACCGGCATCGACCTCGTGCCGATCGACGGGCCGGAAATCGAGAAGCTGATCAATCAGTACAGCTTCTTCAGCAGCGAAGAAATTCCCGACGGCATCTACAAGAACGTCGCCGGCGTGAAGACGGTCAGCGTCAACGCGATCTGGGCGACCACCAGCAAGCAGCCCGACGCCCTGATCTACAGCATCACCGCCGCGCTGTGGAACGCCAACACGCGCAAGCTCCTCGATTCCGGCCACGCCAAGGGGCGCGCGATCAGGCTCGAGTCCGCGCTGCATGGCCTCGGCATCCCGCTGCATGCGGGAGCGGAGAAGTATTACCGGGAGAGGGACCTCATCAAGTAAGGTCCGGGCGGTATCGGAGACAAGCATATGCGATTGAAGGGCAAGGTCTGCGTCGTCACGGCGGCGGGACAGGGAATCGGCGCGGCCACGGCGCGCGCCTTCGCGCGCGAAGGCGCGATTGTCTGGGCGACCGACGTCGACGCGGCGAAGCTCGAGGCGCTGGACGGCATGGCCGGACTCCAGACGCGCAAGCTCGACGTGCTGGACAAGGCGGCGATCACGGCCTTCGCCCAGGAGACCGGCGCGGTCGACGCGCTGTTCAACTGCGCGGGCTTCGTCCATCACGGCACGGTGCTCGACGCCACGGACGAGCAATGGCGCTTCGCCTTCGATCTCAATGTGCGCAGCATGTTCTGGACGATCCAGGCCTTCCTGCCCGGCATGCTGGCGAAGGGCAGCGGCTCGATCGTCAACATGTCGTCGGCGGCCTCCTCGGTGAAGGGGGCGGCGCTGCGCTTCATCTACGGCACCACCAAAGCCGCCGTCATCGGCCTCACCAAGTCGGTCGCCGTCGACTATGTGAGCAAGGGCATCCGCTGCAATGCGATATGCCCGGGCACGGTGCAGACGCCCTCGCTCGACGAGCGCATTTCCGGCCTGGGCGGCGGCGCGGATGCCCGGCAGTTCTTCCTGCAGCGCCAGCCCACCGGCCGCTTCGGATCGGCCGACGAGATCGCCGCTCTCGCGCTCTACCTGGCCAGCGACGAATCGGCCTTCACCACCGGGACGGTGAACGTGATCGACGGCGGCTGGAGCGTCTGAACGGTGGATATCTCGGCCATCGCGGCCCTGGCGCCGGTCGTGCCGGTGCTGACCATCGAGCGGACGGCCGATGCGGTGCCGCTCGCGCGGGCGCTGGTGAAGGGTGGTTTGCCGGTCCTCGAGATCACCTTGCGCACGGAGGCGGCCTTGGCGGCACTGGCGGCCATCGCGGCTGAGGTGCCCGATGCCGTGGTTGGCGCAGGAACCGTGCTGCAACCCCGGCAGTTCGATGACGTTACGCGGGCCGGCGCCCGGTTCGCCGTCAGCCCGGGATGTACGCCTGCGCTTGTCACAGCCGCGCGGGCCGCAGGATTGCCATTCTTGCCGGGTATCCAGACGGTATCGGAGGCGATGGTGCTGGCTGAGCAGGGCTTTGGGCTGATGAAATTCTTCCCGGCCGACGTCGCGGGCGGCCTGGCCTGGCTGAAGGCGGTCGCGGCACCTTTGGCCGGCCTGCGCTTCTGTCCGACCGGGGGCGTCGGTGCCGATACTGCGCAGACTTACCTCTCGCTCGCCAACGTCGCTTGCGTGGGCGGCTCGTGGGTGGCGCCGCGCGATGCCGTGGCTGCCGGCGACTGGGTGCGGATCGAGCGGCTCGCCGCCGCAGCCGCAAAGCTCAAACGGCTCTAGCGTTGCGACCTGAAAGGTGCTTCAACGTGATCGTGGGAGTTCGACCTGCCTTGATGAATAAATTGGCAATTGCGGCCATGACGCTCGCACTGGCTGCCAGTGGCGCCGCGCGGGCCGATTCGATCCTCGTCCTGAACTCCGAAGACGCCTCCTACAGCATCCTGAGCCGCAGCGGACGCGTCGAGCTGGTGCGTCTGCCGATCGGCCGCGAGCCGCATCACCTGATGCCCACGCCCGACGGCAAGGAAGTGCTGGTCGGCTCGACGGCGACCAACGAGCTGCTCGTGCTCGACGCCAAGACCGGCGAGAAGCGCCGCGTCGTGCGCGATATCATCGATCCCTACCAGCTGGGCTTCAGCCCGGACGGCAAGTGGTTCGCCACCGTCGCCTATCGGCTGGATCACGTCGACATCTACCATGCCGACGGCTTCAAGCTCGCCGGCCGCATCTTCATCGACGGCCTGCCGAGCCACATGACGTTCGACACCGATTCCAAGACGGTGTTCGTCACCCTGCAGCAGACCGGCCGGGTGGTCGCCTTCGACCTCGAGACCCAGGCCATCAAGTGGAACGTCGAGGTCGGCAAGGCGCCGGCCGGGGCGCTCATGCTGCCCGACAACAAGCGCCTGCTCGTGGCCTTGACCGGCGAAGACGGCCTGGTTTCCCTCGATCCCAAGGATGGCTCGGTGGTGGGCCGCCTGCAGACCGGCAAGGGCGCGCATAATTTCTGGCCGAAGGGCGATGGCCGGCACTGGTTCCTGAGCAATCGGGTCGAGGGCACGGTCTCGCTGGTCGATACCAAGGACATGAAGGTCACGGCCACCATCAAGGTCCCGGGCGGTCCGGACTGCATGGACATCACGCCCGACGGCAAGGAGCTGTGGGTCACGCAGCGCTTCCTGCGCCGCATCGCCGTGGTCGACCTCGAGCAGATGAAGGTCGTCGCCTCGGTCCCGGTCGGCAAGTCGCCGCACGGCGTCTTCATGCTCAAGTCCGGGGCGCCGCCGCCGGGATTGTTACCGGTTCGCGCGGCATCGACGGCGGGCGAGCAGAAGTAGCCGGGCGCGCCGATGCGCGACCTCATCGACATCTGGGTGAGCGTCCAGACCTGGCTTTTCGAGACCCTGGTCAGCCCGGTGCTGTTCCGGTTCGGCCTGATGGAATGGTACGAGCCGGCTTTCAATGCCGTCGAGATCTTCATGCTCGGGATCGTCCAGATCCTGGTCATTGCGTTGGGCATGCGCTTCTTCGAAAAACGCTGGCCGCTCGAGAAGACCGGCAACGACGGCCTCGTCGCCGTCGACCGCGTCTACACGGTGCTGAACAAGCTCGGCATCATCCCGCTCGCCGTCTTCATGGTGAGCTACCCGATCACCAACGAGATCGAGTATCTGGTGCGCTCGTGGGGCTTCGTGCCGCCCCGGCTCGAACAGCTTTTGCCGTGGCTGCATGACAGCGCGCTCGGCTCCTTCCTGGTCTATTTCGCGCTCTACGATTTTGCCGCCTACTGGCTGCACCGCGCCCAGCACAAATTCTCCTGGTGGTGGGCGCTGCACAGCCTGCACCACAGCCAGCGCCAGGTGACGGTGTGGAGCGACGACCGCAACCACATCGTCGACGACCTGCTGATCACCCTGGCGCTCGTCATTTTCGCGCAGTTCGTGGGCGTCCAGCCCGACGACTACATCCTGATCCTGATGATCGGGCGTCTGATCGAGAGCTGGTCGCACGCCAATGTCGACATGAGCTTCGGCCGGGTGGGCGAGCGCCTGATCGTGGGGCCGCGCTTCCACCGCCTGCACCACGCGCTGGCGAGTCCCGACGAGCGCCACATCCAGGACCACAATTTTGCCCCGGTGTTCCCGATCTGGGACATGCTGTTCGGCACGGCGATCTATGACGGCAAGCACCGCCCGACCGGCGTCGACAATCCGCTGATGGATGCCGACAACGGCCGCGGCTGGCTGGCCCAGCAGGTGACGGTGTTCGGCCGCTTCGTGCGGGCGCTCGTGCCGCGCTTCAGCCGCGGGCCAATTCAGCCAGGACTTCGGCCGCCCGCGGAATAGGCGTCACCGCGCCGTAGCCCTGCGTGGAGAGGCCGGCGGCGACATTGGCGTAACGGGCGGCTGTCTCGAGATCGTCACCGGCCATCAGCCGCGTCAGGAAGGCGCCGTCGAACGTGTCGCCGGCGCCGGTGGCGTCGACCGCCTTGACGCGATGGGCGGGAAGGCGAAAGCGCTTGTCGGGCGTCGCGATCAGGCAGCCATCGGCCGACATTTTCAGGGCCACCAGCGGCGCGCCAAGCTTGAGATAGCAGTCGGCGATGGCGTCCGGCGCGGCGAGACCGGTGAGCTGCTGCGAATCGTCGAGGCTCGGCAGGGCGACGTCGCAGCGCGCGAGGGTGGCATCGATCGTCCGGCGGGCGGTCTCAAGGTCCCACAGCCGCAGGCGCAGGTTGGTGTCGTAGGAGACCTTTACGCCGGCGGCGCGCGCGGCCGACAGGGCCGTATCGCAGGTCTGCCGGGCGCTCTCGCTGATCGCCTGGCCGATGGCCGAAAGGTGAAAGAACCGGGCGCCGGCGATGTAATCCTTCGGCAAGGCGTCCGGCGTCATCAGGGACGCCGCGGAATTCTTGCGCAGGTAGTCGAACTTGTGGCCAGCATCGCTGTGGGTGACGAAGCTGACGCCGGTCGGCGCGCTGGGATGACGGCTCACGCGGGACGCATCGACCCCTTCGGACCGCCACAGCTCTAGGAAGGCGTCACCCATCCAATCCTGGCCGAGACTGGTGAGATAGCCGGCCGCCGCGCCTTGGCGCGCCGCCGCGATCGCGACATTCTGCGAATCGCCGCCGAAACCCTGCAGCCAGGTCCGGCCGTCGCCTTCGCGCGGCCGGTTGAACTCGATCAGGGGCTCGCCGAGGCAGACGAGGGCAGGGGAGGTGGACATGGCGTCCGAGGTTTCCCATGCTGCCCAACGGCGCTCAAGGAGAACAAAATGGCCGATGATCAAGCCAAGCCCAGCGGGCCCGACCTCGCCAAGGGCACTACCTTTGCAGAACTCGCCGATGGCGGCATGCTGGCCGGCCATGTCGGCGAGGAACAGGTGCTGCTGGTCCGTGTCGGCCAGGAGGCCTTCGCGACGGCGGCGCAGTGCAGCCACTATCATGGCCCGCTCGCCGATGGCCTCGTCGTCGGCGATACCGTGCGCTGTCCGTGGCATCATGCATGCTTCAGCCTGCGGACGGGCGAAGCGCTGCACGCGCCGGCGCTGAGCCCGATCGACTGCTGGTCGGTCGAACAGCGCGAGGGCAAGGTCTTCGTGACGCAAAAGCGCACCGACGTGAAGCCCGCGCCGCGCGGCAAGCCCACGGGGGCGGCGCCGGAGCGGATCGTGATCGTGGGCGGCGGCGCTGCGGGCTTCGCGGCCGCGGAGATGCTGCGGCGGCAGGACTACAAGGGGGGCATCGTCATGCTGAGCAGCGACGATACCGCGCCCGTCGACCGCCCGAACCTGTCCAAGGATTACCTCGCCGGCAGCGCGCCCGAAGAATGGATCCCGCTGCGCGGCGACGGCTTCTACGCCGACAACGCCATCGAGCTTCGTCTCAAGGCGAACGTCACCGCTCTCGATCCGCGTGCCCGCGAGGTCGTGCTCGCCGATGGCGGCAAGGTTGCCTATGACCGCCTGCTGCTGGCGACCGGCGCCGAGCCTGTCCGCCTGCCGATCCCGGGCGCCGACCAGCCGCACGTTCACACGCTGCGCAGCCTTGCCGACAGCCGGGCCATCGTGGCCCTCGCCAAGACGGCGCGCCGCGCGGTCGTGATCGGTGCCAGCTTCATCGGCCTGGAGGCTGCCGCCGCGCTGCGCGCCCGCGAGATCGAGGTCCATGTCGTGGCGCCCGAGAAACGGCCGATGGAGCGCGTTCTCGGGCCCGACATGGGCGACTTCGTGCGCGCGTTGCACGAGGAGCATGGCGTCATCTTCCATCTCGAGGACACGGCGACCGCCATCGACGGCAAGCAGGTGAAGCTGAAAAGCGGCGGCATGCTCGAAGCCGACCTCGTGGTCGTGGGCGTAGGCGTCCGCCCGCGCCTCGACCTGGCCGAGAAAGCGGGGCTCACTCTCGAGCGCGGGGTCGTGGTCGACGCGTTTCTCCAGACCAGCGCACCCGCCATCTTCGCCGCCGGCGACATTGCGCGCTGGCCCGATCCGCATAGCGGCCAGGCGATTCGCGTCGAGCATTGGGTGGTCGCCGAACGCCAGGGACAGACGGCGGCGCTGAACATGCTCGGATTGCGCGAGAAGTTCGAGGCGGTGCCGTTCTTCTGGAGCCAGCACTACGACATCCCGATCAACTATGTCGGCCACGCCGAGAAATGGGACGAGCTCGCCGTCGAGGGCGACATCGCCGGCAAGGACTGCCTGCTGCGCTACAAGACCAAGGGCCGCACGCTCGCCGTCGCCTCGATCTTCCGCGACGTGGCCAGCCTGCAGGCCGAGGTGGCGATGGAGCGGGACATGGCGGCCTAGCCGCCCGCGCGCTAGGCTCGCGCCAACAAATCTGGAGGAACGAGGATGGCCAATAACAAGAAGAGCGCCAACGGCAAAAGCAACGGCAAGCGCCGGCTGCGCAGCCGCGACTGGTTCGATGCTCCGGGCGACCCGACCATGGCGGCGCTCTATCTCGAGCGGTACATGAATTTCGGCCTGACCTTGGCTGAGCTGCACAGCGGCCGGCCGATCATCGGCATCGCCCAGACCGGCAGCGACCTGTCGCCCTGCAACCGCCATCACATCGAACTGGCGTCCCGCGTGCGCGACGGCATCCGCGATGCCGGCGGCATCCCGATTGAGTTTCCGGTCCATCCGATCCAGGAGACGGGCAAGCGGCCGACGGCGGCGCTCGACCGCAACCTCGCCTATCTCAGCCTGGTCGAGTGCCTGTACGGTTATTTCTTCGACGGCGTCGTGCTGACCACCGGCTGCGACAAGACCACCCCGGCCATGATCATGGGCGCGGCCACGGTCAACATCCCGGCCATCGTGCTGTCGGGCGGACCGATGCTCGACGGCCATTTCGCCGGCGGGCTGGCGGGTTCCGGCACCATCGTCTGGTACGCCCGCCAGGAGCTGGCGGCGGGCCGCATCGACCTGAAGCAGTTCCTCGAAATGGTGGCCTCGAGCGCGCCCAGCGTCGGGCACTGCAACACCATGGGCACGGCGCTGTCGATGAACAGCATGGCCGAGGCGCTCGGCCTGTCGCTGACCGGCTGCGCCGCCATTCCCGGACCGTACCGGGAGCGCGGCCAGATCGCCTACGAGACCGGCAAGCGCATCGTCGACATGGTGTGGGAGGACCTGAAGCCCTCCGACATCCTGACGCGCAAGGCGTTCGAGAACGCCATCGTGGCGGCGAGCGCGCTCGGCGCCTCGACCAACTGCCCGCCGCACATCAACGCGATCGCCCGCCATATCGGCGTCAAGCTCGACAACGCCGACTGGGACAAGATCGGCTACGACATCCCGCTGCTGGTGAACTGCATGCCGGCCGGCAAGTATCTCGGCGAGGCCTTCCATCGCGCCGGCGGCGTGCCGACGGTGATGCGTGAGCTTTTGGCCAAGAAGAAGATCCACGGCGACGCGCTCACCGTCACCGGCAAGACCATGGCGCAGAACCTCAAGGACGCGAAACCGGCCGACGGCGACGTGATCATGAGCTACGACAAGCCGCTGCTGGGCCAGGCGGGCTTCGCCGTGCTGTCCGGCAACCTCTTCGATTCGGCGATCATGAAGACCTCGGTCATCTCGCCCGAATTCCGCAAGAAGTACCTGGAGCGCAAGGGTGACAAGGACGCCTTCGAAGGCACGGCCATCGTGTTCGAGGGCCCCGAGGACTATCACCACCGCATCAACGATCCCAAGCTGCCGATCGACGAGAACAGCATCCTGTTCATCCGCAACACCGGGCCCGTCGGCTATCCGGGCGCGGCCGAGGTGGTGAACATGCTACCGCCGGATCGGCTGGTGAAGGGCGGCGTGCTGCTGCTGCCCTGCGTCGGCGACGGAAGGCAAAGCGGCACATCGGCGAGCCCCTCGATCCTCAATGCCTCGCCCGAGGCCGCCGTCGGCGGCGGCCTGGCGCTGCTCAAGACCGGCGACAAGGTCAGGGTCGATATCGGCAAGCGGCGCGCCGATATCCTGATTTCCGACGCCGAGCTCGCCAAGCGCAAGGCGGCGTGGAAGCCGCACGTCAAGGAGAGCCAGACGCCGTGGCAGGAGCTGCAGCGCAAGTTCATCGGCCAGCTCGCGAGCGGCGCCTGCCTCGACTTTGCGGTGAACTATCAGAAGATCGCGGCGACCAAGGGCGTGCCGCGGCATTCCCATTGATCATTTCATAGCTGGGGGCGCGCCACTCCAGTGGCGCGTCATGGTCTTTTCTGCCCAGCGCGTCGGAACGCGCTAGCGGAACAGGCGCTGTTCGACGGAGATCGGCAGGTCGGAACGACCGATGAGGACGATGGCCCACGGCGAGGTGGGCTGTCCGACGGGGCGAGCGGGGCCAGGGGACGGAGCGAGCGAGGCGCCGGTGCCGGGCGGGGCGAAGCCCGCGGCGGGCCCGCCGCCGAATCCGCCGCCGCCGCCGCCCGCGATCGGTCGGGGCGCCGGCGTGGCGCGTTGCGCCATCATGATTTCGGGTGGCATGCGCTCTTCGAACACGACGACGATGCGATCGCGCCGGCGGCTGGTCGACAGGATGTTGACCGAATAGCCTTCGCTGGCGCGGCGTCCGAGAAAGATGCCGACCGCGTTCATGCGGCCCGGCTCGAACACGTCGGGCGCCGCCATGCCAACGCGGTTCCACAGGCTGCGCCATTCCGCTTGCGTGCCGGCCACGAGGTGTTCGGGCTGGCGGGTCATGGCGACGGTGCCCTGCCAGTGACGCGCCTCGATGGTCTGCGCTGCTGCTTCTTCGAGCGTTAGCCCCCAGGCCGCCGTGCCCACGACGCCAAGAGTCATAAGCCGCCGTCGCGGCAAGCTTAGCAGCGTGTGGGAAACTACCTTAGTGCTGAACCGCACGATTGGATCTCTGGAACCGGGCTGACCAAAATTGACTGTCTGTAATCACCACGACACTTTGGCTCAATTGCGGCCGGGCCAGGCCATGGTTGCCTGCCTTTGGTATCAATCGTGACGCCATGTTGTATTCGTGCAACACAGCCGGAGTGGGCTTGCTGGTGCCGTGCAAGTTGCGCTGCATAAAGCAGTTGAATGGGGCTCACGTAAGGCCGGCGCGGTTTCTTTTGTCCGCCGGATTGCAGGGCGTATGCTCGGCAAAACGGCGAGCAAGGGATGGCAGGAATGAAAGCGGCAATGGATGATCGGTCCGTGGCGCAGCGGGTGCTCGACCACATCGCCAATGGCACGACGGATGTCGGGCAAGAGGTGTGGCGCGAACCGGTCGCGAACTATCGATCGACTGAGCGACTTGCGGCGGAGATTGCACGCATCCTGCGGCGCGCGCCCGCTCCGTTCTGTCCATCGGCCGCACTGCCTGAGGCGGGCTCGTACGTCGCCCGCGAAGCGGCCGGTACGCCGATCGTCGTGGTGCGCGGGTCCGACGGCAAGGTCCGGGCCTTCCGCAACGCTTGCCGGCATCGCGGCATGCAGGTGGCGAGCGGCACCGGATGCGCGCGCGCCTTCGTCTGCCGCTATCACGGCTGGACCTACAATCTCGAGGGCCGGCTGCGTCACATCCCGCACGAGGAAGGCTTCCCGGGTTTCGACAAGGAGGCGCATCCGCTGGTTCCGGTGACGGCGAGCGAGCGTTTCGGGCTGGTGTTCGTCACCCAGGACTCACCGGCGCTGGGCGACGATTCGCTGGATGGGCTCGCCAGGCTGATCGGCCCCGATCAGCGCCTGTTCGCCGCGGCCGAGCGCGAGTTCGAGGTCAACTGGAAGATCCTGCTGGAAGGCTTCATCGAGGGCTATCACATCAAGTCGACGCATCCCGAGAGCTTCCTGCCTTACGGCTTCGACAACCTGAACGTCATCGACCTGTTCGGCCGCCACAGCCGCGTGACCTATCCGTTCCAGCGCATCAAGAAGCTGGCCAAGGTGCCGGCGCAGGAGCGGCGGGTCGAAGGCCTGCTGACCTACGTCTACCATCTCTTTCCCAACGTGCTGATCACCGTGCTGTCGCGCCACACCAACCTGGTGATCCTCGAGCCGCTCGCGATCGACCGCACGCGGCAGATCACCTACACGCTGACCAACGGCGGCGGTGACGATCCCGAGGCGCTGGCCGAAGCCAGGCGCGACGCCGAGTTCGTCGGCACGACCGGCGCGGCGGAGGACCGCGCCGTGGTGCAGGCGATCCAGCGCGGCCTGGGCAGCGGCGCCAACGAGGCCTTCACCTTCGGAAAGTTCGAGAGCGCCATCGTTCACTTCCACAAGACGCTCGCCGCGGCGTTGTCTTGACGGAGCGCGGACCTCCAGGTCCGCTCATGATAAAGATGCGGACCTGGAGGTCCGCGCTCCACTAAGACCGTTTCGCCCGATCGGCGGCGTTGGTCGACTGGATCTGCTCGCGGATGCGTCGCCAGTCGTCGTCGCTATAGGCCATCATGTTGGAGAAGGTGCCGTTGCCCATGATGCCCATGGCGCCGTCGATGGCGATCACCTCGCCGTTGATGTACTCGACCTCCTCGCTCATCAGGAACGCCGCCATGTTGGCGAGCTCGCCGGGGCGGCCGACCCTGCCCATCGGGTTGCGCGTCTTGTAGCGGTTGTCGTCGCCCTCCTGCAGCGGGTTGAGCCGCGCCCAGGCGCCCTCGGTGGGGGAGGGGCCGGGCGCGATGGCGTTCAGCCGGATGCCGTGGCGCGCCCATTCGACGGCGAGGCTCTGGGTCATCACGGCGACGCCCGCCTTGGACATGGCCGAAGGCACCACGAAGGGACTGCCGGTCCACACCCAGGTCGTGAGGATGCTCAAGACGCTCGCCTTGCGATTGTCGGCGATCCAGCGCTTGCCGCAGGCATTGGTCGTGTAGAACGTGCCGTGCAGGACGATATTGGCGATGGCATCGAAGGCCCGGGGGCTGAGATCCTTGGTCTGGGAAATGAAATTTCCGGCAGCATTGTTGACCAATCCGTCGAGCGGCCCGCTTGCCCAGATGCCCTCGATCATCTCCTCGACCGCCGTGGCGACCCGGATATCCACGGCATGCGTGTCGACCCGCCGGCCGGGGTATTTGGCCATGACCTGCCGGGCGGTCTCCTCCAGGACGCCGCCGCGCCGGCCGCAGATCACGCAGTCGGCGCCCAGTTCGACGAACTTCTCCATCATGATCCGGCCGAGGCCCGTGCCGCCCCCGGTGACCAGAAAGCGCTTCCCTTTGAACAGGTCGGTCCGGAACATCGAGCCACTCCCTCTGATTGCATTGGCTGTGTCGTCTAACGTGGTGCCGTCCGCCATCACAAGTCCTGTTGCACCCGCCCCCCGGGGTGATAGGATTTCCGCATAACAACACGGGATCGTTACAAATGACGACCCAACAGGGAGAGATGGGCGGGGACGTCGATACAGTTGAGCTGCGTGGTAAGGTCAAGTGGTTCAACGCCGTCAAAGGGTATGGGTTCTTGGCCCTCGACAGCGACAATAGCGACGCGTTCCTGCATGTGACGACACTTCGCCAGTCCGGGCATGAGGATCTCAAGCCCGGGGCAACGGTTGTGTGCGCCGGCGTGCGCGGTCCGAAGGGCTGGCAGGTCATGAAGGTGCTCGACGTCGACCAATCGACGGCGATCGCCGTTACGCCCAAGCCGCCGGCGGTGCCCGATGGCATCGCGATGGGCGAATACATCACCGCGCTGGTCAAGTGGTACAACAACGAACGCGGCTACGGCTTCGTCACCCGCGAGGCCGCCGACGGCGACATCTTCGTGCATGCCGCCGTCCTGCGCCGGCACGGCATGGAATCGCTGGCGCCCGGCCAGAAGGTGATGATCCGCATCGCCGAGGGGCAGAAGGGCCTGCAGGTCGTCGAAATCCGCGCGGCCTGACCTCGATCTGTCCGCTTCAGACGGGCGACTGCGCCGGCCGAACGTCTTGAGTTTGACGAAATCGGCCTGCACGTTTTATTCCATGGCCATGGCAATCATCAGTTCCAGGACGCGGCTCGGCCGGCGCCTGTTCCTCGGCAGTCCGTTCGTCCTGGCGGCCGGCTCGGCGTTGGCGCAAAGCGCCGAGATCAAGTTCAAGCACTCGTCCCTGATCATCACGACCGGCGCGCGCGAGATCAAGTTCGACGTCGAGCTGGCGCTGAACGACGCCGAGCGGGCGCGCGGGCTGATGTTCCGCGACAAGCTCGGGCCCTACGACGGCATGCTGTTCGACTTCTACCAGGACGCGCCCGTCAGCTTCTGGATGAAGAACACGCTGATCCCGCTCGACATGGTGTTCATCGCCGGCGACGGCACGGTGAAGCACGTCCACGCCAACGCCGTGCCGCTGTCGACCGATCCCATCCCGAGCGAGTTTCCGGTGCGGGCGGTGCTCGAGATCAACGGCGGCAGCGCCAAGCTTTTGGGCATCAAGCCCGGCGACAAGGTCAAGCATCCGATCTTCGGCAACACCGGTTAGCGCGTCCGAACGAGCCAGCCGCGATAGCGCACGATCAGGCCGGTGAGGGGATGGCTTATCTCGACGTGAAAACAGAAGCGGCCGTCCTCGGCCGATTCGTACGAAGCGGTGCGCGGACAGAGCCACATCGGAAGAGGCACGCCGAAGGCGCTCCAGCGGGCAGGACGAAGCCGCAGCCGCCCCTCTTCCGGAACAAGGGCCATGGCGAAGGTGAGCGGACCGAACCGCTCGCAGAGCAGCCGCTCCGACCGGCCGCGACCGGCAAATTGGCGACTTGAAAAAGACTCGCTTCCGAAGGTTCGGGTCCAGGTCTCTGCCTCTCCGACCGTGTTGAACTGCACGTTGACGGGCGTGTCGGCCGTCGCTCGGGGAAAACCGATGGCGGCCGCCACCAGTCGCGCGAGCAGGCCGGTCCCGCGTTGCACGCTCGCGCGGCCCTCCGCCGATGCCGCGTCGTCGACGTCGTGCATGTCGCGGATTTCGGCCGGCAGGTCCTGCCAGGCCGCACCCAGCAGGCGGGCGTAGAGCGAAGCGCCATCGTCCTCGGCATTCCTGGTGCCGACATGGATGGTTCGGCTGGCAAACAATTTCTCGTAGTCGTCGAGCTCGAGGTCGCGAACAGCGGCGCGAGCCCCGACCGGCGGCGTCTGTCCCTCGAGGACTTTCCGCACCAGCGCGTCCACGGCCATCGACGGAATAAGCGGTCCGTCGTCGCCTTCGGCCAGAAGGTGCCACGACCGCTGGGTCGACGCGCCTGACGCGAGCACGCCTTCCACTTCGACGAACATGCCCCCTCGATGCTCGCCCCAGGCCAGACGATTGGACGCGAGATGCATGAGCGGCGCGAGCGGCAACAGCGAGCGCACCAGCCTCAGGCGCACGAGCCAGGCGAGCGCCGCGAGCGCGCGATGAAGCGATTCGGGAACCGGCCCGGCGCCCATCCAGATGCTGTCCGCCTCGGGCCATAGGCCGGCCAAAGCGCGCAGGTCCGGAACGTCGACGAGCGAGAACAGGGTGTTGCGCAGCGGCAGGCGCCCCGGCGGCGCAATGGTGAAGCGCATGTGGTCGGTAAAGGGATGGCCGACGGCGGGCCTGCCGCTGCGCCGGAGCCTGCACGGCTGGCCGGCATAGCCGGCGATTGCGCAGATCACGTTGGTGCCGACGCCGGCGTAGGGCGATGGTGCGATGCCGCCCCGGATCGCCGTCACCCGCGCCATATCGGCCGACAGCCGACGCACCGCCGCCGCCGTCAGGACGGGAAAGCTCGACACGCCGGAAAGCACAAATACCCCGGCGCGGCGGGCGGCCGGATCGAAGGCATGGACGCCTTCCACGAAGTCCGATCCATCGGCCAGATCGAGATAGTGAATGCCGTGGGCGATACAGGCTTCGATGACCCGATACCGACCCTGCCCATAGGTTTGAAAAGGCCCACTGGCATCGACGAGAACATGGGGCCGGAGCGCGACGAGGTGCGCAGAGAGGTCGCCGTCCCGGTTGAAGATCGTGGGGACGAGCTTGGCCTTGGCTTTGCCGCGCGTTTCGCAGTAGGCGCACGCACGGTCGAGCGAGCGGCCGGCGATGTACAGGACCAGGCGCGGCTCGTTCTCCAGCAGTTCGACGATACGGCCTCCGAACGTGCCATAGCCGCCGACGATCAGAACGCCGAGGCCGCTGTTCATTCGATGAATCGATCCGCCTGCGTCGCATCGGGCAGGTAACAGGTTTGCCTCCTGCCAAACCAGCGCAGGCGGTTGCGCGCGACGATCTCGTAAAGCCAGTCCCGCACGAAGCGCGGCAGCAGGCGCCCGACGGACACCAGGGACCAGGGGAAGCCCAGCCCCTCGAAAACCCGGAGGGAGCCTTCCGACTTCAACCAGGCGCGACCGTCCTCGAGCAGGATGTTGGTCTCGTAGTCCGTGGGATTGAGCCCAAAGTGCCGGTAGAGCGCCGCGCCGATCGGCGTCTGGGCCGCCAGAAGGCGGAAGCGGCGCTCGCGGTCGGTGCGCAGGATGAATTGGACGAAGCTCGAGCAAAGCACGCAGCTGCCGTCGAAGATGAGGATCGGACGGTCGTCGGCAAACGAAGGAACCGCCGGATCGCTTCGATAGCTATAGGCTTCCTCGACCAACGCTACCTCTTGAGCGCACAGGTCATCCCGTCGCCCACGGCGAACAGGGCGAGGTCGACCCGCTCGTCGGCCTTGAGCTTGGCATTGAGCGCGCGGATCGCCTGGGTATCGGCGTCCTTGTCGGCGAGATTGGCGACCGATCCACCCCACAGCACGTTGTCGATCAGCACCATCCCGCCCGGGCGCACGAGCTTCAGGCAGCGCTCGTAGTAGGCGTCGTAGCCGTCCTTGTTGGCGTCGATGAAGGCGAGGTCGAGCTGGCCCGTAAGGCCCTGTGCCAGGAGCCCGTCGAGCGTCTTGAGCGCGGGCGCGATGGTGAGCTCGATGCGGCTGTCGACACCCGCCTCCTTCCAATAGCGACGCGCGATGCCGGTCCATTGCTCGCTCACATCGCAGCACCAGAGCTTGCCGTCGGCCGGCAAGGCCTCGGCGATGCTGAGCGAGGAGTAGCCGGTGAAGGTGCCGACCTCGACGGCGCGCCGCGCGCCGACGGCACGGGTGAGCCAGGCGATCTGCTGGCCCTGATGGGCCGAGATCTGCATGCCCGCCTGCGGCAGCTTCGCCGTCTCCTCGCGCAGCCGGCGCTTCAGCGGACTTTCGCGCAGCCAGTTCGCGTCGACATAGTCGGCCAGCGCGCCATCGATCTTTGGCCAGCTCTTCATGATCTCTCCTCTGATTACCTGGCAGGTTATCGACCTCGCGTGCGGACCGCACCATGTCCACGCCATGAACACCCTGCAAACCTTCGTCCAGAACTACATCGCCGTGTGGAACGAGTCCGACGCCGAGCGGCGCCGGGCATTGATCCGCACTCTTTGGCAGGAAGATGCCAGCCACCTCGCGCGCGCCCTCGAAGCGATCGGCCATGCCGGCATCGAGAAACGCGTGACCGACGCTTACGACAAGTGGGTGAAGGAGAAGGGCAACGTGTTCCGCCTGCGCGACGGCGTCGACGGCCATCACGGCACGGTCAAGCTGCGCTGGGAGATGCTGCCGGCATCCGGCGGCCCGGTGATCTCGATCGGCTTCGACTTCATGGTGCTGGGCGACGACGGCCGCATCCGCACCGGCTACCAGTTCATTGAAGCGTAGCAGTTGGATCGACGAACGTCTTCGCTGGGGGCGCGCCACTCCAGTGGCGCGTCTTTCCTGCTCATTCGGACCGCGAGCGTCTGTCTCGCACATGACCATACGCGCACGTGAATTCGCTTAGGCGGTCGGGACGCCGGAAGCGCATGTGAATGTGCCGAATCCGGAAGACTATGACGCGCCACTGGAGTGGCGCGCCCCCAGCAATAACACGTTCCAAACGATCGCGGTTACACTGGCGGCGTCACCCAGCCAGCGGCGGAGGCAACGTGAACATCCTGGTTGTCGTGCTGGTCGTTGGGCTGGCGCTGGCGCTCGCGCTCTGGATCGTGTCGCTGCCTGCGAACGTGCCGGCCTACACGCGGCCTGTCTTCTACATCGCGCTGATCGTGGCGGCGCTGATCGTCATCCTCATGCAACTGCCCGCTTAGCTGGCACTTCGCACCGACTGCTCGACGCCACGCCCCAGCCCGAGGGCTGCATCATTGAAGCCTGAAGGCGTACTTCTTCAACTCGGCAAGAGGGACCACGTGCAGCGTGACCGCGTGCGTGGCTTCGAGCACGACCTGCGGCGCCGCGCCGGCATCGAGCGCCTCCTTCCAGCGGCTGGCGCACAGGCACCAGCGATCGCCGGGCTTGAGGCCGGCGAAGCCGTATTGCGGCATCGGCGTGCTGAGGTCGTTGCCCTGCGCCCTGGAGAAGGCCAGGAACGGCGCCGTCATGACGACACAGACCGTATGCAGGCCGACATCCTCGCGGCCGGTGTTGCAGCAGCCGTCGCGGTAGAAGCCGGTCGGCGGCTGATGGGAGCAGGGCTGCAGCGCGCCGCCCAAGACGTTGATCGAGGGGGCGCGGCCGGGCCGGCCTTCCTCGGGGGTTTGGTCGAACATGGGCCACCTTACCACCTGGAAATTGAGCTTTCGAGCGGCCCGGTGCACTGCTAGAAAGCCCGGCGCCTAAACGACCGTGCGGCGGGGCGTAGCGCAGTCTGGTAGCGCGTCTGCCTTGGGCGCAGAAGGTCGTCGGTTCAAATCCGGCCGCCCCGACCACGCCCCCCGCCAGTGGAGTATCGGAGTTCATGCAGGTTCGCATCTACAAGCCGGCCAAGACGGCGATGCAGTCGGGGCAGCGCAACACCAAGGAGTGGGTGCTCGAAACCGAGCCGGCGCCCAAGGAGATCGATCCGCTGATGGGCTGGACCAGCTCGCGGGACACCATGCAGCAGGTAAAACTCCAGTTCCTGACCCTGGAGGAGGCGACGAGCTACGCCAAGAAGAACGGCTGGCGCTACACCGTCGAGCTCCCCAATGCGCGGCATGTGAGACCCAAGGCCTATGCCGACAACTTCGCCTTCAACCGCGTCGGGCGCTGGACGCACTGACGGCGGCGGCCCGGCGGCCCCTGGCCGCCGCCCCGAGCCTTTGCGAGGGCCTTGTCTGGCCGGCGCGTGGTATCCTGCAATCGGGCGCCCGTAGCTCAGGGGATAGAGCAACCGCCTTCTAAGCGGTAGGTCGCTGGTTCGAATCCAGCCGGGCGCGCCAATATTTTCAATAACTTGTGGTCGTTTCTTCCAGTTCGGCAAAGACGGTCTTGGGTTGGGTAAGCGTCGGGTAAGCAGGGGCGCGCGAGGTTCGGTCCTGGTAGGGGGAGTTCGCCATGGCCAACGACGACAATGAACTGAAAGCTGCCGCCGATCGGATAGCGGCGCTCCAGTCATGGAACGAGGGCACCGACACATTCGAGGCGCAGAAGCTCCCGCAAGCCCGCCACTATCTGACGGCGGCAAAGTGGGGCTTTGATCAAATGGTAAAGCAGCGACGTGTAGGTGCGGGGTACGTCTTTCACATTATCGGAGTCTTGACGCTGCTGCGCGCCGTCCCCTTCGCGCTCAACCGCCGAGATCGCAAAATCTCTCCCGCGCATGAGGCAGTAATCGGAGATTGGTGGGCGCGCACGCATCTGACGACGCCCTCTTTGCTATTCTTGAAACGCGCGCGCGACACAGCGCTAAAGGAGGGCGGGCTGGACTCGATCGCGGTCAAGTCTGAGAGCCGCATCGGTGAGGGGCCCAACGCTATAGTGACGAGCCGTGAATACACCGTCGATTTGGTCGATGGCGACGAGCGCCACGACCTGCTCGCTAAGCTGTTCGAGATTTTCGATTGGTTCGAAATTCAATTGAGCCAGATCGAGGGCCAACTTCCGGAGCCATCGAGCACCACGGTCGGCTGATCTGTCCGGTGCCAACTGCCCGCGCTGGTAAAATTTACCAGTTGGCGCCGACGTGCTCCCGCATCGGAGGCCGGTGACCCCATGGCGCGCTCGTTTCCCGCCCGCGCACTCGAACTCTATGGCGACGCTGTCGACGACGTGCGACTCCTGCGCCGCCGCGGTTTCGTGGTCGTCCGGCGGTCAATCACCAGGGTTCGCCCCTACCGAATGACCAGTCCGCGCGGTCGACGAACACCAAGTTGACCATGACGTCATCAGGGCGGACGCCTAGCCGGCTGTTCAGGTCGTCGGCCATCTTTTTGAAGAAGGCGAGCTTCAGCTCCTTGGTGTTTCCGACGGTGCTGGTCACTTGGATCAAGATGAAGTCAGCCGATCGTTCCATGCCGAGGAAGTGAGGGTCGTAGATCAAATTCTCGGGCTCATGCTCGCTGATGACGATGAAGCGGTCGCCATCCGGAGCCTTGAGGACGTTAACAATCCCCTCGTACACGACCTCCGCCACAGTGGCGCGATATTCGGCGGGTTTTCCTTTAAGCAGATCGATACGCGCAAATGGCATGATAGTCTCCTTTGACTGTGGAGAGGGCTGAGCCGGCCGGGAAGCTGCCGGCCTCTGACTGAGAGCCACGCCACGCGAGATGCAGTCGATGCGCGCCGGGCCGCCCTTGAGCAGGCAGGGTACAACGCTCAACGGCCCGCAGCAGGTATTTTCCGGGGGTTTTCTTCCTTGACCATGGCACATCATACGGTCCGCGACAGAGCACTGTGAACTACCTCCTTTGGGGGCGGTAGTTTCGCTTGCTGCCCGCACCGCCGTGCTGGCGTGCCGGGCGGCTGCCGCGCGCCGGGTGGTTTGGCCCGGGCCTCGCCGGTGAAGTCCTCCGTGCGACAGGCTAGACTCCGCCAATGTCACCCTCCGCCGACGACGAAATGCGTCTCCTCCCGGGTCCCGAGGCCAAGGAACTTGCGGAATTGCATCTGCTGCATCACGACTTGGACCACGCCGTGAAAGCAATCCGACTTCTTGTCGATGCGTTCGGTGAGCGGGAATTCACTGAGGCAGAGCAAATCATGCGCCTGGGACTGTACCGAGATGCCGTGGTCCAATTCGTTGCATGCTTCGACGGCTCGGCTCCGCTCTTTCTCCAAGTGGCAGACATCTATTCAGACGATGCTAACGCATCGTCATCCTTCCACTACCTAAAGACGCTGCGGGATACGTTCGCTGCTCATCGCAATGGACCAGCTCGGCAATGCGCCGTGGGAGTGATTCCCGGGCCTACCGGTCCCCGTGGCACCGGGCACCTGAAGATGGTCTTGCATGTGCCTGATTCAAACCAATTGAAACTCACACACGATTTCATATCGAAAGCGAGACAGCATGTGCTGCAGCGGCTTGAAAAATTGGACCAGCAGCTCAGAGCGGCCGCGATGGCCATGTCCAGAGAGGAGATCTTGGCGTTGCCGAGCGCAAGCACGCGCAACGCCAATCCAAAGGAAATGCCGTTGAGCCGAGAACGATTCGGGCGAACGTTCCGGCCCTCTTCGGCGCCAAAATAACGCCCGGCCGAAGCGCACTGGTAGCCACCCTCGCACCGCGGCACCCGCCCGCACATGGGAAAGGCAGACCTCGTCGTCTGGAAGCGCGTCAAGCTCTAACGTGACCGGTGGTTTCGCAGGCAGTGCCAGCATCTCCGCTTTCCCGTCCGTACGCCCTTGCGCGATTGCGCGAGGTCGTGGCGCTGGCCGCCGGGCTACCCTCTGCGCCCATGATCGAGATCCCCCGAAGCGCACCCGGCTCGGTCGCCTGCGGCCGCAGCGGCCTGCCCCTGCTGGCGATATGCCCCAACGGGCACCGCCGCGCCGTTCCCTTCCGTCGCCTGAGGACGTCGGAAACCGACCGGACGCCGCTCTATGGCCGGCCGTTCAAGTGCCAGGCATGCGGCGGCGTTGAGGTGACCCTGTTCGCGATCGGGAGCCAGGCCGAGCTCGACGAGATCCAGGGCGCGATCGCTAGGCCGCCGCAAGCGGCTCGGGCGCCGACGACGCATCCACCGCCGGACCCGGACAAGGGCCTTCTCTGAAGCAACGCCCTTCCCTCGGGGATCAATCCCGAACTGGCTTTCGCCCCGGCGCGAGGCGCTTCATCTGCTCGCTCTTAAGCCGAAACACCGCTGCGCACTTCGGGCAGTAGATGGGCTCGTTCTTGTCGAGGTCCGCCTTCGGCACAGAGAAGGCATGTTGGCAGCTGTGACAAGTGAACGGCAGCTGTAGAATTTCGCGCATTGGTCGGCCCCCGCCAACATTCGTCCGACCGCCGGCACACTTTGTCAACGTTCCTGCCGGTTTCCGCACCGCCGTGCCTAGGCGTGCCCGAGCTCGGCCTCGGTTGTGTTGGCCAGCCCGATGGCCTCCATCGCGAGAAGCAAGGCGCCGCCGAACCGCAGCGCCATGTCGTCGATCACGGCGGGATCCGCGTCCGGGTGAGCCGCCGCGAGGTCGTCGCGATCGTCGCGATAGTGCTGCAGCAGCCGTTCGCCGATGCGCTCGCGGCGCGGCCCGGGATCCAGCGCCATCAACAGCTCGGCGGCGAGGTTGCACAACAACCGGTCGCCCTCGGTCAGCACGATGTCGGTCATCGCCGTGCCTTGCCACTCTTGCCTGCCGCCTGCTCGCGGCGAGCGGCGCTCTGTTCCGGCGCCGGGCCGTAGTGCTTGATCAACATGGCGTAGTCGATGTCCCCAAAGGCGGCCATGGCTTGGGGTTGTGGTTCTTGTATGCTCACAGGTGCGCCTTCATCTCTCGCAAACACTGGCCACGAGGCCCCGATAGTGGGGGCGTTCAAACATCTTGGCTTGGAGGAATAGAGATGTTGAGGCTCTTTCTGAGACCGATGCTCGTTGTGGGCATCGGCATGACCGGGGCGGCGTGCCAAGACGACGGCTATGCCGCGCCGCGCGGCTCCTATCAGCCGGCACCGACGGGCTACAGC
>Ga0193726_1000809_pt1 | contig 28751 bp, 21 predicted proteins | sample H2c1metaG_FD_144928 | JGI IMG/M metagenome (GOLD analysis project Ga0193726, IMG submission 144928) | Soil microbial communities from a riparian zone of the East river system, Colorado, United States - H2c1 | ecosystem: Environmental > Terrestrial > Soil > Riparian zone | place: USA: East River...
ATGCATCACCTTTGCAGCAGGCGCTTTTTTGTAGCGCGGCGCGATTTTCGGATCGTTTAAAATTCCGGCGACCAGCTTCCTGAGCCATGGATTTTCGATCGAATTCGCGAAGCCCAGCAAATCCGCATACATGGCGTCGACATTTTCCTTGGTGTGCGGAAGAAAATCGGCGAGGTCCACTTCTTCAGGTTTTGCGATGCGAACTTGCTGCAAGGAAATTTGGGGCTTGCCGCGATAGAGCTCGACGCGGCCTTGTACTTTTACAAAATCGTCCCGGGCGATATCTTTGGTGTGGGTCTCGAACTGATCCCACATGCGCGCTTCGAGCGTGCCGGTGCGGTCGCCAAGTTCCATGCGCAGATACGGTTTGCCGTCGCGGGTGCTGCGGACTTCTTTTTCGCAGACGATGAAAAATGCGGTGACCGTCTGTTCGCTGACGAGTTCTACGACGAACGGAGATTTCATTCTGTTTAGGTGTCTTTCTTGCCGAACAAAATATATTTCTTGCGCGCTTTCTTGGCTTTGGCCGCCGCTTCAGGAGTCGCGCTGACTTCCTGAATTTCCGAGCCGCTGCCGCCGGCGGCATCCTGGAAACCAGGCTTGATGATCACGTAGCTTTGTTCGCGCAAGGTCTTCAAATATTCGCGCAGCGCTGGTTCCATCCGCGCTTCATAGAGTTTGTTGGTGATTTCATTTTCGACCTTAGCCAGCGCCTGCTGCCCTTCGTCATAATGTTCCATCACCTGCAGGATGAGGAAACCCTGCTTAGTTTCCATGACCTCGGTCAATTGATTTTTCTTCATCACAAAAACCGCGTCTTCCAGTTGCTTGGAAAGCTCGCCTTTTTTGTAGATGCCCAGGTAACCGCCTTGTTTCGCCGTGCTGCCGTCGGAAAGACGCTTGGCAATTTCGCCAAAATCTTCGCCGTCCTGAACGCGTTTTAGAGCAGTGTCCGCTTTTTTCTTCAAATCAGGGACTTTTTCGGCGGGCTGGCCCTCGGTCTTGACTTCAATTTCGCGCAGCGCAACCTGCTCAGGGCGCACAAACTCGGCTTTGTGCTCGTCGTAATACTTCTGAACTTCTTCCTTGCTGATGGTGATGTGCGAACCAACTTCGTTGCCAATCACTTTCTGGGTGAGGATGGTGTTGCGAATGTTGCTCTTGAAATCTTCCCAGTTGAGCCCCTGACTGGTAACCGCTTTTTCCAGCTCTTCCATGCTGTCAAGTTTGTTGTCCGTGCGGATTTGGTCCAACCGCTTGATCACGTCGGTCTCAACGCTGGTTCCCATGTCCTTGCCGCGCTGTACCAGCAGCGACTGGTCAATCAAATGGCGCAAAGCATTTTTTTTCTCATCCGCGATGGCGGTTTGCAGTTGTTCGGGCGTGCAGCGATTCTTGCAATCCTGCGTCGCTTCTTCTATGGCCGTGGCCTCGGCTTTGTCGAGTTCCGACTTGGTGATAATTTCGTTGTTCACGCGCGCGATAATTTCTTCAACGACGGCGCCTTCCCCCGTGCTGGCGGGCTTTTTCACGGCGGGAGCCTTTTTCTCGACCGGTTTCGCCGCTTCCGGCGCGGCCATTGCCGGCTTTTCAAAGGTGGGCTTCGGCGGGGAATCCTGTGGCTTGTCTTTCGGCGGATCCTGAGCCGCCAGCGGTAAAACACAAAACAGCGAGGCTGCGAGCAGTCCGGTGAGAATGCTCCGAATTGGGGTCCGACTTGGCATTGAATACCTCATTCCTCGAGTTTAGCTCTGCCCTTGAAGGCCTAGCAATACGTTTCTCAAAGCTCCCGTAACCGACTCTCCGCGCGTGGTTTCCATCCACAGGACCCCGCTCGGGTCGAGTTTGATGCCCTTGCGCGAGCGGACGACGGCGACCAGTGTGGCCGGGTCCAGAGTCGTCTCGCTGTGGAAGCGGATGGCGATGCGAGTTCCCTGCCGCTCGACGGAGGAAATGCGCAGGCGTTCGCACATGGATTTGAGGACGGCAAACTCCAAGAGGTTATCCACCGAAGGGGGTGGCACCCCGAAGCGATCTTCGAGCTCTTTGCGCACGTCCTGGCGTTCTTCTTCGGTGGCGATCGAGGAGACCCGTTTATAGGTGCGCAGGCGAAGGTTTTCACTCGGAATGTAGTCCTGCGGAATCCGCACGTCGAAGCCGAGACTGAGCGTGGTGCGGAGTTCGAGGGAGACTTCTTCCCCCTTCATTTTCGATACGGCGCGTTCGAGCATCTGGCAGTACATGTCGAAGCCGATCGCTTCTATATGGCCGTGCTGCTGGCGGCCGAGCATGTTTCCGGCGCCGCGAAGTTCCAGGTCCAAGGCCGCGATGCGGAAACCGGCTCCGAGTTCGCTGAACTCCTTCATCGCGGAAAGGCGCTTTTTGGCGATATCGGAGAGGATTTCCTCGGTAGGGACGAGCAGATAGGCGTAAGCGCGTTGATTGGAACGGCCGACGCGGCCGCGCAGCTGGTACAGCTCGGCGAGGCCGAGACGATCGGCGCGATCGATGATGATGGTGTTGGCGTGCGGGATGTCGAGTCCGTTTTCAACAATGGTGGTGGAGACCAGGACGTTGGCTTGGCCGTGAATAAATTTGAGCATTACGCTTTCCAGCTCTTTTTCGCTCATTTGGCCGTGGCCAACAACTACTTTGGCCTGCGGAACCAGTTTGCTGACGAGGTCGGCCATGGAATAGGTGGACTCGACGCGGTTGTGAATGAAATAGACCTGGCCGTCGCGGGCAAGTTCGGTTTCTACGGCGCGTTGAATGAGTTCTTCCTGGAACGGCGAGACGACGGTCTGGATGGCCAGGCGGTCGCGCGGAGGCGTTTCAATGAGCGACATGTCGCGTAGCCCGACCAGTGACATGTGCAGTGTGCGCGGAATTGGAGTAGCGGAAAGCGCGAGCGCATCGACGTTTTTGCTCATTTCCTTGAGGCGCTCCTTGTGGGCGACGCCGAAACGCTGCTCTTCGTCGACAATCAACAAACCCAGGTCGACAAACTTAATATCCTTTGAGAGCAGCCGGTGGGTACCGATGATTACGTCGATTTTACCGGCTTCGAGATCGGCAAGGATTCTCTTTTGCTCGGCGCCGCTGCGGAAGCGGCTGATCATTTCAACGCGCGCGGGAAATGCGGCAAAGCGGGCTTTGAATGTTTCGAAATGCTGAAAGGCCAGAATGGTGGTCGGGGCAAGAACGGCAACCTGTTTGCTGTCGGAGACGGCTTTAAAGGCGGCGCGCATGGCGACTTCGGTCTTTCCGTAGCCCACGTCGCCGCACAGCAGCCGGTCCATGGGAACGGGTTTTTCCATATCCCGCTTGATATCGACGATGGCGGCATTTTGATCGGCGGTTTCTTCAAATTCAAAGGCGTCTTCAAATTCCCGTTGGAAATTCCCGTCAGCGGAGAAAGCGTACCCGGGTGCAGTCTTCCGTTCGGCATAAAGCGCGAGAAGCTGATCGGCCATGTCTTCCACGGATTTGCGCGCTTTGGTTTTTCGGGTGTTCCAGGAGGTGCCCCCCAGTTTGTCGAGCGCGGGATGGGTACCCTCGACCACGCGGTAGCTCTGCACTAGATCCATACGTTCGAGCGGAACGTAGAGGCGAGCATCGTCGGCATACTTCAGCAGCATGAATTCGCCGCGGCGGCCGTCGGATTCGATCTGGCGGAGACCGTCGAATTGCCCGATCCCGTGATCGATGTGCACCACAAAATCGCCGGGTTTCAGATCGGCAAAATCGCTGAAGAAACCGGAAGTGCGAATCTTGCGGCTGGGGCGGTCCACTGAAGGAGCAACGTCAAAAAGATCGGCATTCCCGAACAGCGTGAGTCGCGCGTCGGGGAAGGCTACGCCTTCAGCGAAAGGAGCCCGCACCAGCAAAACACCGGCCGACTCCTGGGCGCGCTCGGCGGTGAAACCGGATGCGGCATCCTCGGATTCACCCAGGACGTAAGGGACTTCATAATCCCGGCAGATGTCGGCAAACCGCTCAATTTCACCGGTACTGGCGGCGGTCAGAAAGACGGTGCCGCCGGCTCGAAGCTGTGATTTCACTTCGCCCATGCAGGCAACTACATCGCCGTGAAAGCGCGCACTCGGACGCGATGAAATTTCAAATTGCGGGGCGGCGCCGATGGCCAGAGCCAATTGTTCCAAATGAACGCGCGATGTCTCGTCAAGCGCGACGGCTAGTTCTGCTGCGGACCAGAAGAAATGATTTGCCGCCGGAGCGTTGGCCTGTCCGTGGCGCTCATAGTTTTCTGTGGCGGCTTCCAGGTGTCTGGTCGCAGCTTCGCGGATTTTCTGTGTTTCGTCCAGAAAGACCAGCGGGGTGAGGGAACTTTCGGCGAGATCAAAGAGCGAACTCGGGCCGGCTTCGTTGGCCGGCCCGAAATAGGAAGGCAGTTCCCAGGGGGCTGCGCCGGACGGGTCGGACGGTTCCCGCGGTGGCAGCATCCATTCGGTCAGCGGGAGCAGAGTCGTGCGCCCGACCGGAGCCACCGAGCGCTGCGTTCGCGGATCGAACTCGCGAATGGATTCCACCGTATCGCCCAACAGTTCGATGCGGACCGGGCGCTGCGCTTCGGGAGAGAAGACGTCGACGATGCCGCCGCGTACGGCGAACTGGCCAGGCAACTCCACCATTTCGGTTCGCGTGTAGCCAACCGAGCCAAGGTGCAAGAGAAAATCATCGTGCGGCAGGTCGGCATCCTTCGCGAGCGTGCGCGTGAGATAGAGGTAGGTAGCCGGATCCTGGTAGCGCCAGAGCGCCGCGGCGATGGGCGCAACGACCAGGGAGATTTGCCCGTCCACCAGCCGATAAAGAGTTGCGGCGCGACGTTCGAGAATGTCCGGATGGGGACTCTGCGCGGACCACGGAAGCGTATCGAAAGCCGGCAGCGTGGCCACGCCGCCAGAAGAGCTGGGGAAAATATTGTAAAAAAACCGAACAGTCTCTGCCAGTGATTCGGCGCGTCGATTGGAATCGGTAATGAAAAATGCGGGGCGGCGCAGTTCGTGAGCGAGATAGGCAGCAAGCAGGGACTTCGCCACATCGTGCAAACCGGATACAGAAACCAGCGAACCACCGGAACGCAGCGATGCCAGCGCGCCCTCAATCGCAGGCTGGCGAAGAAGGGCCTCCAAACGCTCGCGGACGGCAGGAAGAATCATGCGTTGAGGGTCAAGAATCCGCGCGAGGGGACGGGGCGCCCCCGCGAATTTTTCGGAGAATTTCGGTCGTCGAATAACCAGAAACGACTGGAACCGAGATCACTTGTCCGCCGACGGCTTCGACTTCCGCCCGGCCGACGATCTGGTCACCCGCCCAGTCTCCGCCTTTTACCAAAACGTCCGGCAACAATTGCGCGATGACATCACGCGGGGTCGGATCGTCAAAAATGATCACCGCATCAACGCATTCAAAAGCGGCCAGGATTTCGGCGCGCTCGCGTTCGGGAATGATCGGGCGGCCTTCCCCTTTGAGCTGGCGAACGCTCTTGTCGCTGTTGAGACCTAGGATGAGCACATCACCGAGCGCGCGCGCCTGCTCGAGGCTGCGGATATGGCCGGGATGCAGAAGGTCAAAGCAGCCGTTTGTAAAAACGACGCGGCGACCATTGCGTTTCTCGCGGCCAAACCGCAGAATCGCATCCTTGAGAGTCAGAATTTCCGGTTGCAAAAGGTCTCCATGCCAGGGCCAAGGCCAATGACGGCCACCACCAGCGAAATTGTAGTTTATCACGCGGCGGGATTCCGCCGCGCGCACTCCGGGCGCTGCCAGTGAATCGGGCGAAAACCATACGGTCAGTGAGCGGAGTATTGCTGCTGGTGATCGGTTTTCTTTTGGCTCGGGGAGCTACCGTCGGCGAGCGCATATATTTGATGGATGCGGGTGGTTGCCGCCTGGAAACGGCCTTTCTCGCTCCGCGCGGCGACCAGGCGCAAGGCTCGGTCGTGCTGCTACACGGCCTTTCTGCCAACAAGAAGATCATGTCGTACCTGGCCCAGGGATTTGCGGCCCAGGGATTACGGGTTATCGTCCCCGACTTGCCGGGGCACGGGCACACCCAGGCTCCGTTCAGCGCGGCGCGCGCCGACCAGTGCAGCGAGTCTTTGGTGCGCGAGCTGATTGCGCGGGGGATCATTGCTCCAGAACGCACCATCCTGGCGGGACATTCAATGGGCGGGGCGATTGCGCTTCGCGTGGCCTCACGAATGGCCGCCAACGCCGCAGCCAGCGTTCCGTTTGCCGGAGTGATCGCGATTTCGCCGGCGCCCATGCAGAAGGATCTCGGGATTTTGCCAGAGATGCTGCTCTATCAGGACAGCCCCCCGCTCCCGGCAAATTCGCTGGTGATCAGTGGAACCTGGGAAACGCCGGCGATGAAGAGGTCGGCCGCCGATCTGGTCGCTGGCCGACTAACGGGATCGGCGAAACGAGTTGTCATCCCCCACGCAACTCACCTGAGCCTGCTGTTCGATTCTCGTGCCGTGGTCGAAGCCGGAAGGTGGGCGGCAGAGAGTTTGCACCTTCCGACAGCTCCCGGTCTCCCCAGTCACCGGGGATTGTGGGGCGGACTGCTGGGCCTTGGAGGATTGCTGCTTCTACTGGGACCTTTTCTTGCAGAAGCAGGGGGCCGCGGGAACCGCAACGCCGATTCGCAATCGGTCGTTTCCGGAAAGTTAGGCGTTTCGCTTCTGGTGGTGCTCACCGTTTCATTCCTGGCTGTGCTCCTGCTGCGCCAGGCTGGCGATCCGTTCAAATCGGTGCGTTTGTTCGAGGGTGATTACTTTACCGGTTTTCTTGTGATTGTGGGAGCGCTGGTACTTTTGGCGAAGCGTCAGGCCCTGCGCGAAGTCCTTTCCGGCAACGGCAGAGCGCTACTTGGAACGGTCGCGACCGCGAGTTTCGCTGGCCTGGTGACACTCTTGCTGCTGACCGCATGGTTTGAAATGACGATAAGCGAAGCGTGGTGGAAGCTCGACCGCTGGGAACGTTTTCCTCTGCTGCTGGTGTTGCTCGCTCCCTACCATCTGGCCGAGGAACTGGTCCTTGGTCCGGTGGCCGCCCTCGGGGGTTTGCGGCGGCTCGGACTCGGCCTGGCGCTGCGTTTCCTCGGATGGAGCGCGTTGCTGTTTGGAATCCTGGTGCTGCACAGCGGAGCGATCTTGCTCGTACTGCTGGCCCCCTATTTATTCCTTTTTCACGTGCTCGCGAGAGCAGGAATGGATGTTGTCCGGGAAGGTACGGGATCAGCGGCGGCAGCGGCGATTTTCGGTGCTATACTCCTCGCTGGTTTTTGCCTGGTGATATTCCCCATCACCTAGACTCCCGTCGACAGGCGGGGTTTACCGACGACCACCGGCTTCCGCGCCCGGTATCTTAACTTTGAGGCTCGCAGCGAGAGACAACTATGTCAGAAATAGCGATCGTCGGCGGCGGTCCTTCTGGTTCTATGTGCGGCGAGCAGCTGGCACGCGCAGGACATTCGGTTACCATTTTTGACGAACATTTGGCATGGGAAAAACCCTGCGGCGGCGGTTTGACGCACAAGGCCATCGAATGTTTTCCTTTCCTGCTGGACAATCGCCATCCGAAAAAGCTGGTTCATTCCATTGAGTTGATCAGCAGCAATGAACAAAAAGCGACCATGGAGATGTCGCATCCGATCGTGATCTATTCGCGCACGGTGCTGAACGGGCTGCTGCTCGAGCGGGCCAAAGAGGCGGGCTGCAAGGTGGCGTGCTCGCATGTGATCAAGGTGGATACGGAATCAGAAAAACCCCGTTATTGCGTGGACGGCGAATGGTATGGCGCGGATTTTCTGGTGCTGGCGGCCGGAGCGCGGAATCATCTGGTGCCGGAGACGCGGCCGCTCGAACGCGATGAGCTGGAGATTACCCAGGGGTATTTTGTTCCGGAAACAGCGGATGCCATTACCATCAAGTTTTTGCCGCATTTTGAGGGATACATCTGGTCGTTTCCGCGGTGGGATCATTTGTCGGTAGGAATTTGCGGGAGTATGGCGGCCCACACGAGCACCGAGTTGCGCGGACATTTGCAGACTTTTGTGGACAAGCACCAGATTTGCACCGACGGCGCCAAATTTTACAGTCACATTTTGCCCTCGCCGCAGGAGCGGACGCTTTCCGAGCGGACGATTGTCGGGAAAAATTGGGCTTTGATCGGTGACGCGGCGGCTTGGGTAGATCCTTTGACCGGCGAAGGATTGTTTTATGCCATGAAGTCGGGGGATTTGCTCGGGAAAGCGCTAGCCGAAGGATGTCCAGAAAAATATCCTGCCTGGGTAAAGGCTTCGTTTTCGGCCGAACTGGAATTTGCGGCGCGGATTGTGCGGAGATTTTATCGCGGGTCGTTTTTAGGGACGGCGGTTACTACGCGGATGGTGCAGTTGATGCGCAAGAGTCCGGTGTTTCGGCAACTCATGGGAGATATTTTCAGCGGGACGCAGGACTATACGAGTTTGAAACGGCGGATTTGGGACCATCTGGGTGTGAATGTGAGTGAGTTTATTGCCAGTGTATTGAAGCTGGATGGTCCGACGCCGGCGCGAGTGCGGCGCAGCAGCGCTGCGGGCGACTGACGCCCGCCTGGATTTCCTTGAGACCCGGTCCCGGAATTTCCCGTCCATGTAGCGGATGCTTCCCTCCCGCATCTAACCAAGATTCAGCTGCAGCGCAACGACTTCATGGCCACTGAACAGACGAAAACGGAACGCGCTTATAGAAAAAATGCCTGGAAGAGCTTGCCCGACGTGTGGGCTCTCATCCGGCCGCGACGCACGGTGCTGGCGGCCGGGCTCGGGCTGATGGTGATTAACCGCGTGGCGGGGTTGGTGCTGCCGGCCTCGACGAAATATTTTGTGGACAACGTTTTGACGAAAAAACAGCTGGGGCTCCTGACCCCGCTGGTGCTGGCGATTTTGACGGCAACGATCATCCAGGGGCTGACTTCGTTTACCCTGACGCAACTGCTTTCAAAGTCCGCCCAGAAAATGATCACCGACTTACGGCGGCAGGTACAGTCGCACATTGGCAAACTGCCGGTTTCGTTTTACGACGCGAACAAAACGGGCGTGCTGGTATCGCGGATCATGAGCGATGTAGAAGGCGTGCGGAATCTGGTGGGGACGGGGTTGGTGGAATTTGTCGGCGGGATTTTGACCGCCGTGTTTGCCCTGGTGTACCTGCTGCGCACCAGCGTGACGATGACCGCGGTGGCATTTTCGGTGCTCATCGTTTTTGCATTTGGAATGAACAAAGCGTTCAAGACCATCCGCCCGATTTTCCGGGCGCGGCCAAAAATTACCGCAGAGGTGACCGGGCGTTTGACGGAGTCGCTCGGAGGCGTGCGGGTGGTAAAGGGCTATCACGCCGAGAAGCGCGAGGAAGGCGTCTTTGCCGCCGGCGTCGAGCGCTTGCTCGACAACGTGCTGAAAACCATGACGGCCACTTCGCTAATGAGTCTTTCCGCAGCAGGACTCATGGGAATTGTGAGCGCCATCATCATGGAAATTGGCGCGCACAAGATTTTGGGCGGAACCATGACGCTCGGAACATTTTTTGCCTTCAACGTATTTTTGGGATTGCTGGTGGCACCCGTGTTTCAGATTGTGGCGATTGGGACGCAGATTACCGAGGCGATTACCGGGCTGGAGCGGACCCGGGAAATCTTGAATGAGAAACTAGAAGATGAAGAACCCGGGCGCGTGGCGACGCTCGGTCGGATTGTGGGGCACGTGGAGATGGAGGATGTGAGTTTTTCCTACGATACGCGCAAGGAAATTCTGCATGAGGTGAGTTTTACCTCCGAACCGGGCACGGTAACAGCGCTGGTGGGGCCATCCGGGTCCGGAAAATCAACAATGATCGGGTTGATTGCGGCGTTTTATGTTCCGTCGAAGGGCCGGGTGCTGGTCGATCGGGTGGATGTGTCGACGGTGAAACTGAATTCATACCGTACGCAGCTGGGCGTCGTGCTGCAGGAGACGTTTTTGTTTGACGGCACGATTCGGGAGAACGTGGCGTTTGCGCGACCGGATGCCAGCGAGGAAGAGGTTATGGCGGCTTGCCGGATTGCCCGCGTGGATGAGTTCGCCGAAGGATTTGAGGAAAAGTACGGCACGATTGTCGGCGAGCGCGGCGTGAAATTGTCCGGCGGGCAGAAACAGCGGGTGTCCATTGCGCGGGCGATCCTGGCGGATCCGCGAATCTTGATTCTGGACGAGGCCACCTCGAGCCTGGATTCCGAGTCGGAAGCGTTGATACAAGAAGGGCTACGCTATCTAATGCGCGGGCGAACGACCTTTGTCATCGCTCACCGGCTTTCGACCATTCGACGCGCAGAGCAGATTCTGGTGGTGGAGAACGGACGAATCATCGAGCGCGGGACACATGAAACGCTGTATGCGGCGGCGGGGCGATACTACGACCTCTACACCAGGCAGCATGCGGTGGAAGCCAATCTTTTTCTGGCACCGGGCGACTCCGATGAACCAGAAAACAGCGATTCGCCGCGGGGAACCAACGGCGGAGCGATTCCCGATGCAATTCGAATTATCCGCGGAGAGCAGTCCTAGAAACTACCTGCTCGGTCGTCCCATCGGCCGGCCTCACCCTCAGTCAAAGCCGGGGAACGGCAAACGCCGCGGCCCGCAGCAACACTCGCAGGCGCAGAAATTTCTCTCCAGCGTAATTTTATGCCGTGAGGCGGCGCGCGATGATTTTTTTCGCGACGGTTGGCGGCAGCAGGGTGGCCATTTTTCGAATCATGGCCAGTACCAGGCGCTTGTCGCCGTCGGAAAGGGTAGTGCTGTACTTTTTGATTTCGGCGAGGAAGCGGATTTCGTCCTGGGAGAGTTCGCCGAGGGCTTTCTGCGTTTCCTTGTCGCGTGGAGTCTCGGTGCCGGGAAAAAAATCGGCGAGCGAAATATCCATGGCCTCGGCAATCTTGGCAAGTGTTTCGAGCGAAGGAACGGTGTGGCCGTTCTCGACGCGCGAAAGATAGCAGCGCAACAGGCCGGTGCGGCGTTCGATGTCGCCCTGCGACAAGCCGCGCTGACTGCGGTAGGTCTTAATCACTTCACCGATATTTACTCTTGGCTTTTCTTTCGGCATGACAGTTTCTCCCACTTGAGGCGTTAGCTTAGTGGCTAACAGCAGGAGTGGCAAGGGGGAATTTCAGAAAAATGCTTCCTGATATGATAACGGGTGCCCAAAGTGTAACGAGCTGCCCGGCGATGAAAAAAAGGAGCTGCGGTCGACGGGCAAATCCCCCGGGAAACTGCCCTGGGGCGCCCTGGGCGGCAGCCCGGCCTACTGCTGGGCGGGGGTAACCGTCACCGGCTGTTGTAGCCGAAATTCGAGCAGGGTTTCGCTGGGCACCTTCACCTGCTGGCCCCTGGTAAGCACCTGGACGCCGGCTCCGGCGGCTGAACCCGCCCCGGCGCCGATAGCGGCACCTTTGCCACCTCCGGCAATGCCTCCAATGATGGCGCCCACGATGGCGCCGCCCCCTACCTTTTTGGCGGTGTCAGAACCGCGGCCCTTCCCTTCCAGGGTGTAATCACTGCTCACCACGGGATAGTCTTGCCCGTTAATTACAATGCGGGTGAGTTCCAGCTGCAGTTCTGAGCTACCCGAGATGTGGCCGGCTTCTTTGGCATTCGCCAGGCGGCCGTAAATGTCCGTTCCTTTGCGGGCGACCAATGCTCCGTTGACGTTAAGGTCGGTTTCCAGACTGGCGTGAAATACATCGCCGACATTGTTTTTCTTGGAGTCGACACCGTCAATCATGCGAACCAGCAAGGATTGTCCCGCGGGAATGGTGAGCGGCCCACCGGCAGCGGCTTGCGGCGGCGCCATCCGTTGTGGCGGAGGAGCGGTGTCAGGCTGTTGGGCGGGTGCGGCATCCGGTGGAGGATTTTGCGGTTGTGCGGGATAGCCGTTATCGGGAGGAGGCGGTGGCGGCGGCGCCGTTTCTGCGCCAGACCGACCGGTAAAGGTTACGGCAACAATATCGCCTACGCGAAACGTTTGCACATCGCCAGCCACCTGAAAGCGCACAATCACTTGCGTTCCTCCCAGGAATTTTCCCTGGATAATGCGGCCATCTTTGAGCTCCAGGGTATCGGCTGACGCGCCGACAACGATAGCCGCGCAGAACGCAGCGGCGGCAAGAAATCGTCCCAAAGTTTTCATAGCGAAACCTTCCTTCTTGAGCGGCATTTGGATCAACAAGTAGCTATTTTTGATTCTAGCCCATTAGATGGCGGAGGCAGGTGTTGAGGTTGCGCCTCAACCCCACGCCCGGCTATTGCGACGCCTGATAAAGCGCGCGGGAGATGTCGGCAATCAATGCGCTGCTCTGTTTAAAGTCGTCCATCCCGCGGACCAGTACGACGAGCACATAGGGTCTTGGAGCAAAAACAATGGCCGCGTCATGATTGATTTTTGGCAATTCGCCGGTTTTGTGGGCCACCCTGGTTTCCGGCGGCACACCGGCTGGAATGCCTTCATTGAATTTCTGGCGTTCCAGGATTGCGATCATCTGTTTGGCAGCGCCCGCGTCGACGGCTTGGCCGCGGGCGATGGCTTCCATCAGCACCAGCAGACCGCGCGCGGTCGCCGTGTTGTTCAATCCCCGGTCATAGGCCTTTTGGTCTTCGACGCCACGCAAGACCCTTACCCCATCCGCCCTCAGCGCCTGCACGGTGGTTTCGACATTGGCGGGGCCCAGCGTTTCGATGACGAGATCTGTCGCGAAATTGCTGCTGACGGTAATCATCAATTCGCAGAGCTGGGCCAGGGTACGGGTTTGCCCACTGGCTTTGTAGAGCTCGGTTTCGGAATCGTCGGTCGCGTTCAGAGAAAACACCGAGCCGTCCACAATGCTGTGAAATTCGTTTCGTATCGCAACCGGCTGGTCGAGCCTGACCTTCCCTTCATGGGCTTGATGGAAGAGTTCGATCATGACCGGGACTTTCATGGTGCTTGCTGCGTGAACGGAATCGTCGGCGCGGAAAAACCATTCGGATTTGCCGTCCAGTGCTCGAAAAGCGACGGAGACGTCGGCACCGCTGGCCCGAATTCGTTTTTCAATCGCCTGCGTGGCGGTGGCTAGCTTCAAGTCCTGGGCGTGCGAGGGGAGAGCGGCCAGCAACGCCAGGGCTGCCGCCGGTAACAGCGAACGACCCCGGAGAGTGGTTAACGAACGTTTGCGCTTCATCGCTCGGCATAGTGCCCAAAGACGAGCCTCGTTGCAAGTCGCAGGCGAGGCGAGCGGTGAAGGCCGCGCTTAGTGCGCCGGGTTGCTCAGGTTCCAGCCGGTAGTGACAAGCGTCGGGTCGCTGTCTGTCAGTTGCTCTGTCTGGTAGGTCCCCCAGATAGTGCGGGACTCGCCGGGGAGCAGTGAGAAGTAGTTGTCGCTCCACAGGACGGGACCGATGTCGGAACCGTTTGGACCTGTTAGCCTGAGGCACATCATGAACGCGATGCTTTTGCCCCGATTGGTGAGCACGACGCCAACCTTGCCCCAGCCTTCTCTGTGGGCGTAGACAGGTTTCGCGGTGACTTCGGTCGCCGGCAGGTTTTGCAGCTCCGTAAGATTGGCGAAATCTTTTTGCGGCGTGTAAACCGTGTCTTGTTTCTTAGTCCAATCGAGCGTGTCGGGTTTTGTCGAGAGCCAGTAAAAATTGTCGCTGAGGAGCTTCCCGGCACTGTCGTGCAGTTCGAGTTTCAGAAAATAGGCTGTACTCAAGCCCTCGATCTGCGGAAGGTCCAGGGCCTTCTTAACCGCATCGGCATCAACGTCAACCCGTACTTCTTTTGAGAATTTCTCGGTCGCGTCCACATTGTAGATTTTTGCGGTGACCTGCAAACCTTTGAGCGCTTCGTACTGGCTGTTCACGATGGCGACAGAATTGTCGTCGTAGCTGTACTGAACGTGCAGCGTCTCGCAGGCTTTTTTGGTGCCGAAATAGCCGCCGGCCGGAACCATGTAGTAGTCGTAGAGATGCCAGATGGTCGAAGGCCAGGAATTGTTGAGCATCCACTGGATCACGCCGGTCGAGGTGTATTTGTTGCGCCCGTACGCTTCGAACATGGCGCGCTGGCCGTCGTAGGTCATGGCCTGTGATTTGCGCAAAAAATCGTCAAGCGAAGTTGCCGCCCCGTAGCGCTCGGTGAGCGCCTTTGAGAAAACATTGATGGTGGTGAAGCGTTCGCCTCCTGCGTGATAGTTCCAGACAGCATCGATGGGCCAGAGATGTTCTTTGGGAATGAATTTTTCCAGGGACTCGCGGGTGGGAATGGCGGGACCGGGGCTGGTTTCTGTGTTGTAGCCGTAGGCGCCGCCCGCTTCCTTGTCGGCCAGCCAATAGACCGGCGGAACGTATTCATACGGGCCGGTCATTTTTACGCCGGAATTGCCTGTGAGTTTTGTCGCCGTGTCGCTTGCCGAGGAAATAATCGGATTCGGCCAACCCAAATTCCGTTCGATGTCAACATACATTTTTTCGATTTCCGCCGGTGGCGGGCCGTCGCTGCCATTCAGGAAAACAAAAACGCTCGGATGATTTCGCAATCGTGTGATTTGATCGGTCAAGGAAGCAGCGGCGATTCGTTTCTGGTCCCCTTTCCAGTCCTCCCAGCGCTCCCAGGCATCGCAGCAGGTCCATCCGGGCATCACCAGGATGCCGAGTCGGTCCGTCTTTTCGAAAAATTCATCGTGGTCGAGACGCCCTTCCAGGCGAATCGTATTCATATTCATGTCGCGGACGTAGGCCAGGTCCTGGTCCAGGCGTTCGGATGACCACCGCAGGAACATGTCCGGCGCCCAAGCCGCGCCGCGAATCAGAACTTTTCTGCCGTTCACGGTGAACAGCAAATGGCCTTTGCCGGTCAGTTCCGATTTCACCTCCCGAATGCCGTAGGTGACCTCTTCGGCGTCGGAGACCTGGCCATCGATTTCAAACTTGAGCTTGGCCGTAGCGAGGCGCGGTTCACCCATTTGATAGGGCCACCACAGTTTCGGATGGGCGAGTTTCAACTCCAAAAACTTATCCGGGTTAAATTGCACTGTTTTCGACTCCCCGGCGGCGAGTTCGACGCGCTGAAAAATCTCTGTGCCTTCCACCTCGACCCGCAAAGCGCCTAGCACCGGATGATCGGAAACGTTGCGCAAATCGGCGCTGACGGCCAGTGTTGCCGTTTTGTAGTTGGTGCCGAGCTTGGAGGAAACAAATCCATTGCGCAGGGTAACGCTGGCGCTGGAGGTAAGAAAGACTTCTTTCCAGATGCCCATGTCTTTATCGGCGGGCGTCGGGTTCCAATCGACCCAGGTAATTCCCAGGTCGTCTTTTTCAGGCGCGAAGATTTCCAGAGCGAGGGCGTTCGGCTGTCCGGACTTCAGATGTTTTGTGACGTCAAATTCAAAGGTGCGAAAGGTTCCGGCGACATCTCTGGCGTCGGCAATCTTTTGCCCATTCAGCCAGACATTGGCACGGTAATTGATTCCCAAAAAATGCAGCCACTCGTTTTTGCCGGCGTCGCCGGCCGGTAGCGTGAATTCGGTGCGATACCACCACGAGCAGCGAAATGGGCTGCCAGCAGGCATGTCCTGATTGGCAAAAAAGGTCTTGTCAGAATAGTTCATTCCCGGAAGCGTCTTGAGATTGGTGCTGTAAGTCGGATCGGGATAGGTCTTGTCATTCACGAGGGTTCCGACCGCTGTCGCCGGCAGATCCGTTTTATGCCAGCCCGGGGCGTTGAAACCCGCGGTCGACACCTGCTCCCCGCTCGCTTTTGCCTCGCAGGACGATTGAATCTTCCAATCCTTGTGTAGATAGGTCCTCGCCGGGCCAGCGGCGAAGGCATTTTGCGCGACAAGCGCGAAGGGCAAAACCAGCGAAAGACGGACAAAGGAACGCAACGGGTTCAGGCAGCGCATGGTGCTCCTTAACGAATTTAGGCCTGCAAGTGAATGCATGGCGAGCGTGTGACGAAGTATATTAAACCGTTTCAATAGGATTGCGATTTCTTTTTCTGTAGTTCCCAGAAGCGCTACGCCGCGCTCGATTTCTCTGTCCCTTGAGTCCGCAGGACAAGCCAGCTAAACTCCGCGAGGTTTTATCAACCGCACTTATCTCGCGCAACAAGCGCCGACAACTTCGGCGCCGGGAGCAATTCATGGCCAAGCGGATACTTTTAGGATGTTTGTTGATGGTGTTGAGTTGCGGCGCCGGGTTTGGCCAGGGGAAGAGGAAAATCATCATCGACCAGGATGCGCGCGGTCCGGCCACAACGGACCAGCAGTCGATGTTGATGCTCCTCGGAGCTCCGCAAGTGGAAATCCTGGGCATCACGATCGTGAGCGGCGATCAATGGCGCGACGAAGAAGTGGCCCACACCCTGCGCATGCTCGAGCTAACCGGCCACACCGACGTAAAGGTATATCCCGGCGCGGTATTCCCGCTCATCAACAACAAAGAGGAAATCGCACGCTGGTCAAAACTTTACGGAAAAGTTTCCTATCAGGGCGCGTGGAATGAAAACGGAAGCACCGTACGAATCAAAACCCGCTATCACGATCCGTTCGTTGTACCCGATTTGCCTGAAGGAAATCCAACGATAAAGGCCGAGCAGGAAGACGCCGCTCATTTCATGATCCGTATGCTTCACAGATATCCAGGAGAAATTACGATTTACGCCGGAGGTCCGCTGACCAATCTCGCGCAAGTCATCAGTCTTGACCCCAAAGCTGCCGAATTAGCCAGAGAGCTGGTCGTCATGGGCGGCAGCATCGGACCTGAAATCGACATGTCGTGGAAAACGGCCAATCGCCGCGAATTTAACTTTTGGTTCGACCCGGAAGCGGTGCACATCACGCTGCGCGCTCCCTGGAAGAAAGTTACCGTAACCACGGTCGACATTTCCGTCAAAACGCATATGACCAAGGCCATGATTGAGCAGATTGGGCGAGCAGGCACTCCTGCTGCGGAATATATCAAGAAATATTCGGACGAGGAATTTCTATGGGACGAACTTGCCGTTGCGGCCTGGCTTGATCCAGGCATCATTACGCACGAAGAGGAACTTTACATGGACATGGACATTTCGCACACGGCGGGCTACGGGAACACGCTGGTCTGGGTTAAAGGCGAAGAACCGGGACTCGGAGAACGCCTGGTGCACGTGCAGACGGACCTCAATCTGGAAAAATTTAACAAAACAGTGATCGAACTGCTTTCCCGTCCAGCGCCGGTCAAACCGTCTTAATTTTCCGACTTGCGCTTTTGCCAAACGGGACTGCTCAATTCAATTTGCCACGACGGTCTTCCTGGGAACAGTTGCCCTTCCGACCTGATAAAAGCGGGCGCGTCGCCGCGTAGCATCCAGACCCGGATGTCTTCCGCCTGCTTGCCAACGAGTGGCGCCACCACCCCGGCCACGCCTCCGATCTTGATTTTGATGACGTAGCGCGTGGCTTTGCGGGCGAGGCCGGCTGCCGAGAAGGTGTCTTCGCCTTCAGAAGAGATATGAAGTTTTACAATCCGCGGTTTCGGGGTTGCCGCCACCATCGATACAACGGTCTCGGTACCGGGTTGGATGTTTTTCAGGAGCGTTGTGGTCATTCCGTTCGCCAGATCGGGCGGGAGTTTGAGGCGTTCGCTAATTGTTTTCTCTTTTCCGTCGTCTTCTTTGTAGTGCACGGTGACCTGCCCGCTCTTTCCATCGACGAAGACATCGATGGGTTGCTTGAAGGAAGGGCCTTTTTGCACCAAGTGATCGCTCAACATTCGGAAGTGGTTTCGTTGGGAAAAAACCACGGTCTCTTCCTGAATCGACCCGTCCTTGAACCTGAAATTCATGTGGGAGGTAACCAGATTTCCTTTGGGAGTTTGCTCCAGGTCGCCCTCGGCGATGACTTCGCCGTCCATATTTTTCAAGATGACAAATCCGTGAATGACGCCCTCGGTGTACAAAACCGGGACTTGTCCTTGGGCCGGGGTCGCAGCGAAATTGAGAGCAAATAAGAGAGCGGGAACGAGAAGTCCTTTGTGCGCTGCCGCCACCACTCGACCGCCAGTAAGTTTTGTGTTCAGGCGCATCCGCCCCCCAGTTTTTGCTGGCCCGTATCTTGCGGTCCGAATCATCCGGCCCGGAGAGCGAATCCCGGCCGGCCGTAACTTATGTTTCACGATAGCCAATTTGACCGGCCGCAAACAATGAACTGTTCGCTGTAGGCACCGGTCAGTGATATCCGGTATGGGAAAATTGCGTTTAGTTGGATACAAGCGTTGGGAACTTCTCTAAAGGGGCAGAACCATGAAAGAAAATGAGCAAGCCATACGGGAGCTAGTCCAGTCGTGGATGAAAGCGACGACAGAAGGCGACCTGCCCAAAATCTTGAGCTTGATGTCCGATGACGTTGTGTTTCTCAGGGCCGGCCGTCCGCCCATGCGCGGCAAAAAGGCTTTCGCGGATTCTTCAAAGAATATGGAAGGCATGAAAATCGAAGGACAGAGCGAAATTCAGGAAATTCATGTCTCGGGCGACTTGGCCTACGCCTGGACGAATTTGACAGTCCTGGTCACACCCCGGAGTGGTGCTGCTGTGACGAGAGCGGGAAATACCTTGACCATCTTTAAGAAGCAGTCCGGCGGGCGATGGGTTCTGGTCCGCGACGCAAATATGCTGACGGCAGGTCCCGGCTCCGGCTCATAAATCCCGTCCTGTGCTGGACTTGAAATCAGGTCCGGGACGTAGTCCCTGGGGCCCACCGGGGCCGTAGTACCATCGGCTCCGCGACAGGTACTACCGCGCTATTGGCCGGACACAGCCATCTTTCTATCCTGAGACATCGAAATATCCCACGGCCTTGCGGTGTGGCTTATTTCACGTCCCCATGACCTTCAGAATCGCCAATTTGCGGCTCAGGACGAAGTTTCTCATCTCGCTTGTCCTGATGATTGCGGCGCTCGCGACCGCTGGACTGCTGGGTATTCATCAGACGGTTGAGCGCGACATGCGCAGGCAAAGCGTAATCGACGCGCAAAATTCCCTCACAGTTTTCGAAATCCTCCGCCATCAACATCAAGTGGCCCTCAGCCGCAAGGCCGATTTACTGGCTACGCTCGCCATGCTGTCGGAAAATGACGGTGATCAATTCAGGAAGTCGGTGGAAAATCCACTGGATTCGTCGAATGACGACTTGATGGTGCTTGCCAATGCCAGCGGAAAGGTCCTGGCACTACATTCGAGCAGGTCTGATTTTACGGCAGAAATTGCTGAGAACTTGCTGCAAGGTTCTCTCCAGCGTCGCGCAAAGTCAGACTGGTGGCTGCATCATGGCCGCCTTTATCAGGTGGAGCTCCAGCCGATTGAAGGCGATCCGTCGGTGTCCGGCAGTGCGTCGGCTGGCAACGTGATTGTCGGCCAGGAACTCAGCGACACCCGTCTGCAAGATCTCAAGCACCTTTTGTCAGGCGAACTTGCGTTTTCCTCTGAGGGCCAAATTCTTGTCAGTACCATGTATCCCTTTCAGGAGAAAGAGCTGGCTGCGCAACTCGGCAGCAAGACCTACGCAAACCGGGTACACATTGGGTCGGAGAGATATTTCGCAAACACCATTTCGCTGACGCCGGATTCTGCCAATCGTTTTGCGCTGACGGTTTTGAAGTCGGACAGCACGATGACGGCATTTCTTGCTCAGCTCGATCATGTATTTTTTGGACTCGGCATCATCGGCATCGTGGGCGGCGGCTGCCTGGTATTTTTGATCTCTGATGCATTTACAATTCCGCTCGGCAAGCTGGTCGAAGGTGTCCGCGCGCTGGAATGTGGAGACTTCGACTACCAGCTGCAAGCCGAAGGTGGAGATGAAGTCGCGCAAGTTACGCGCGCTTTTGGCCGCATGCGCTCCACGCTAAAATCCAATGCGTCGGAAAAACAACTGCTGGAAGAACAGCTCCGCCAATCGCAAAAGATGGAAGCTCTCGGGCGGCTCGCTGGCGGAGTGGCGCACGACTTCAACAATCTTCTAACGATCATCAAGGGTCACAGTGATTTGCTGGGGGACTCGGTCACCGCCACTGCCCCGCAACAAAGAAGTTGTGCGCAAATCAGCAAAGCCACGGATCGGGCGGCTGGTCTCACACGGCAATTGCTGGTTTTTAGCCGCCAGCAAGTTCTGCAACCCAAACTCCTCGAACTCAATTCGCTGGTCGCGGAAATGGACAAACTGCTGGAGCGGCTCATTCGTGAAGACATCGAACATGAGTTTCAGCCAGACATTGCTCGCGGGCACATCAAAGCGGACCCGGGGCAGATCGAGCAGGTCCTTCTCAACCTGGTGGTCAACGCGTGTGACGCCATGCCCACAGGCGGCAACCTGAAGATCCAGACCAAAGTGGTGACGCTTACGACTGCTGATACCCGCCAGCGTCCTGGCGTTCCCGCCAGCCAATACGTGGTGCTCTCGGTTTCCGACACCGGATGCGGAATGGACGCGGCAACAAAAGCGCGCATCTTCGAGCCATTTTTCACCACCAAAGAAAGCGGTAAGGGCACCGGGCTCGGACTCGCCACTGTCTATGGCATTGTGAAGCAGAGCGGTGGATTCATTTGGCTCAACACGGAAGCGGGCAAAGGCACCTGTTTTGAAATTTATTTTCCGCGCGTGGACGAAAAAATTGCGACAGTTGAAGCCGAACCGGCGGCCCGGACAAAAACAAATGCCGGCACAACTCTGCTGCTCGTCGAGGACGAACCAACGGTCCGCGAACTCGCCAGCGCTTTTCTGATTTCTGCGGGCTACAAGGTCATCACCGCGCAGAATGGAGTCGAAGCCGTGAGCATCGCGCACAAGATGGGCAATGCAATTCATGGACTGGTCACCGACGTAGTCATGCCTCAAATGCGCGGCCCGGAGCTGGCCGAACGCGTTCTGGAATTTCTGCCGGAAACGCGCGTTGTGTTCATGTCCGGCTACCCGCAACACTCGGAAACAAATCCGGATCTGGGCGCAGAGAAGTTTTTTGTTCAAAAACCATTCACTCGGGAAACTCTGGTGTTGACAGTAAGTCAGGCCATGACCTCGCCAAGCGGAAGAGCTACGCGCAAAGTATCGTCCACCAGCAAACCCGTCTGACTCTTGCCGGGATTTCGCCGAAGGCGTGCAGGACATGGAAGTGGGGAAAATATGGAACTATCGGAGAAGACCAAAAGAGCCTACGCGACAATGTTGCGGGACCGATTGCGGAAGCGGATGCCGGAACACGCGACCCGAATCGACGCCCTCAACGATGACAAGATAATTGCCCTGGACCGGGAACACACGCAACGGCGGACGGAAGCGATTCGCGTCGATTCCGAGACCTTGCGCGAACGGGCCAGGCCTAGCTAGACGCCACCGGCGGTCTTGATACGCCGTTCTCTATCGCCGCCGCGCGCGGCGGACCCGAGCGCGTCGGACCCGAGCGCGTGCGGCAATACACTGCGGCCCCCTCGCCAAGTTGACCGTCTTCTAGAACCCGGCTTTAAACTCTCCGCACTCTTCAACCTGAGAATTCCCCCCGGCACTCCTCGCTTGATGATTTGGTTGAATCTAGTCCGCCCGGCTGGGCTTGCACCTGGAGTTAGCAGCGTTGTGGCGATTTATGAATCAATTCGATACTATAATCCCACGATAACTCGGAGGGCCAATGGAACTTCCTATGCAATCTACGGCGCTTCTATTCGTGGCGATAATCCTAGCGGCTGGGATTCTAGCTGTGTCGGTGTTTCTGGCGTATCGTTACGGCAAAAAAATTGGAGATCAGGAAGGATACCTTCGGGGCACCAAAGAAGCCCATACCACAGGTCCGAGCACAACAATAACAGGATGACATCTGCCCCGTGTAAAATACAACTCCTCGCTGTTGAGCAAATGGAATCCGCGACCGGCCTAGCACCTTCGCCGCCGAAGGCCGCGCCGGCTCCTGGGCGTCAAGCCTGATGAATGAGTTGGAATCTCTGATACAACGAGGTCTGGTGACAATTCGCGCACGCGATGACCTCACCACGCGGCGAGAATGCAGGCCTCGGCGGCGAGAAAAAGCCCTGGATTCGCGCATCAATTTTGACGTACTTGAATATCATCTTGCACTCAGGACATACCAGAACCCAGCTAGCCACGGTACACCTGGATCGACTGGAATTTTCTGTATGAAACAGGATCTACACTAACCGTCATGTTTGGCCGTGCGGCGTGACTTCTTCGCTTCAAGCGCAGCGGACAACCCGCACATCGCCCAATGGGCCAAGGATGATTGCTTGGAAGCGAGGTCCGTTTTCTGCATGCCGATATACTGCAACAGTCAGCGAACGAAGACTGTTCAATTCTGTACGTATCATTGCTCTCCATTCCGGACCTGGAACTGCGACGCCCAGGACGTTTCCCGAGAGAACTCGAATCTAAGTCCTTTCCTGCCAATGAGTGCGCACAATCATTAAACGTTTAACTTTTCGCCTTGACGGCATCAGCCCGAGGTCAAACACTTGGCCATTCTTTAAAGCGTCTATAGGGGGCTATATGAGTGAAGACTACATCTGGCAGAAACCCTACAATCAGGCAGTTCTTGAATCCGACGCCGCCAGACAGCAACAACTAATTTGGCAAGCCGAAGACGCAATTCAATCGCGTCTTAACGATTCGACCGAGCTGGGTATCGATGAAGCGGTCGCAATCGAACGAACGTCAAACGCCTTGTCGGCCATGGGGACCGAACGAACCGCTTCACAAAACAAAATTCTCGCCGCTAGTTCTAGTGATTGACCCGCGCTCGGTAGAGCGATCAGCTTGTTGATAGACAGACTTCACTTCGATGGCCTCGATTGCCATCAGTTTGCGGTTCACGTGTGATTCAAAACGGAATCCCCCGGCAGACAGTTGACACTTCTTCCCGGCAGGAGCATTGCAGACCGGACAGGGAACGGAATTGGCTTGTTTGGGCGTCAGATCTTTTTTCTTCATTAAAATATCTTGCTACGTTCACAAAATAGACGCTGTCCTGTTTTGGACATGGCGGGCTGAAATCTTTGCGGTTTATGTTTCAGCGTCGTAAGCGTGTCTTGTCCCTCCCCCCTATTCTGCCGCAGGTCTATTTGTGGCGACCCGCATGGTCCGCTTGCCGGCCCTCCCGCGAACAATCGCGCGCGCGGTTCCCGTCGGCAAAGTCTTCGTAGACCTTTGAAATCCTCCCAGTCCTCAAAATAAACGAGGATAGAGCCTCAGCCTCTTGTGGAAAAATTAGATCTATCTTCTGTGGTTATCTGATACCGTTCGTGAGATCCGAACAGGCGGGGGAGAACTGGCATGCTTACTCAAGAGCAGATACGGCTTGAACATCTCGAACGAGAAGTAAAAGTTCTCCGCGTTCAAGTACAAACGCTGGTTGGCTATTTGCAGGCCGTTCCGGTCGAGGGTTTCGGTCCACCGGATGGACGGGGTCCGTACGACCGGAAAGTAAAACTAGCTCTGGAACAGGCAAACCTTTCCTAGGGGCCTCGCTCGAGTCTTGTCCTCATTCTCGAATTGCCCGGCAGCCTCACGGGAACGGATCTATCTCCGGCACGACACCGGTAACGCCTGGACCGATAAGAGTGGACCTGGCGGAAAAGAGTACAGCGCGATGGCAGACAGTCTGGTGGCAACACCGGGCGCGGGAGTCATCGAAGACGCACGGCAGTCAAATCGAGACTGGAAAAGTATTTTGCAAGGCAAGAAGGAAAATCAGAACCGGTCACTCTGGGGCCGAAGGATGATTCGAAGTGGCCACGTTCAGATCCAGATGCCAGCGATGCGCCGCGTCCACCGCTGCATAGCAGCTACCATCGTTCGCATAACCAGGGCAGGCAGAAGCGGTTTCTTGCTGGCGCGGTGATCGCACAAACTGCCACACTGCTGCGTACGCCACCCCACTTTTTGCAGGTACCGGCAAACCCACAGGTGTTGTACACCCAACGGAGGGCGGGCAAACATCGTTAAACACCCAAAATGCTAACTCTCGCGATCCTTTGTTCGCCCGAATGTCGTCCGCGGTTACAATTGTGCGCCCATTCCCGTCATTCACCGGTACCCCGGAGCAGTACACCCCCGGTCGGAATCCCTTTCGCACCAATTCCTCAGTCCATGCACGCAAGTAGGAATGGAATTGCGGTGACAGTCGTCCTCCCTCTTCTATGTCCAGAAATACAATCGACCCCGCAGCGAACCCTTCATAAATTGCGCTCCTGGCCGCTTCTCTGGCGTCCGCAATCCCTTTCTCCTCCGCGCCTGACCCTAGAGTTGCGGATTCCCGCCCTCTCGCCAACAACAAGAATCCGAATCCCTCCGCTTCCAGTGCTTTTTTCTTTCCAACCCACGTATTCTTCGTCTCCCTCGGGGGCGGCGTCAGCCAGTACCCTGAGAACGAAAATGTTTTGCGCAGCACTGGCAGCGCCGCGTCCCCAGGATACTCGTTCCGGTCAAATCCCAAATACGCTTTCGTCTCATTCTTCTGTACGCCGACCGTGTTCTTGTGGCCGTCGAATCGTAAACTGGATCGAACAACGCCCACCAGAGCCAAGAGCAGCGCCCCTAAGATACACAGTCTCGTTCCGGTGACCCGCCGCATTCGAATACCTTTTGGCTCGCCAGCAGCCCTGTTCATTTTAGAGCATCGGAGCGAAAATCGGCAGTCACGCTGTAGTCCGTTTTTGAGAGTGGCGCACACCCTTTTACGGAACCAAGGCCCCATAGCCGATGGTTGCCGTCCGATAAACGTTAGCGCTTTGTTGCTCTCTGTTGTGCAGTAATCTCTCTGAGTGTTATTCTCTTTTCACGCCCGGATGGCGGAACTGGCAGACGCAGAAGACTCAAAATCTTCCGGTCGCAAGGCCGTGGGGGTTCAACTCCCTCTCCGGGCACCACTCCTCAGGTAGCTCCTGCTGTCCATTTGACTGCGATTCGCTACTAAACTTGCGCTGAACTTCGTTCAATTCTCTGTCCAACGGCGTCGCTCTCAGAGCGTCATCATTGTGTTTTGGGTCTGGAGATTGTACCTGGGCTTCAATCGTGGACAACTCAGCGTTCGCCTCGAAGTTGTGAGTTTCATCAAGTGGGATTCGTTCTACACGCCTGCGCAAGTCAGAGACAAGGTTCTTGAATTGCTCGGATTCAATTTCAAATCTCGGTGCCACAACCCCACAAGCCCTGACTGCTTTTATTTTTGTGGCTAACGACCAAAAACATTTCATTTGTACGCCTTGCTCGCGAAGGGATAGGCCGATACACTCGCGAGCCGATGGAGTCAGCGCCACAAATCCGATACGACACCCGCGCGAGCGCGAAGCCTCTCCCCCCTAGTACCGCTGGTTTTTGGTCCTTGATCGCCGTCCAGTTTCAAGGCGCGTTCAGCGACAACGCGTTGAAATGGCTTGTTAGCTTCCTTGTCCTGGAAGCAGGATTTTCCAAAGATCGCCGCGATCTGTGGTTCGTCCTGGTTGTTCCCCTGCTGTTTGCGATTCCCTTCTTACTTTTTTCCATTCCAGGCGGTTTTCTTGCCGACAGGTACAGCAAACGGAGCGTCACGATCTGGACCAAAGTTTTCGAATTCTTTGTGATGGGCCTCGCCACCATCGCTCTCGCCCTGGGACGTCTCGACATCGCCAGCGTGGCGCTGTTTCTCGCTTGCACCCAAGGCGCAATCTTCGGCCCCTGCAAATACGGACTGCTTCCTGAACTCCTCCCGGTCACAAAACTTTCCTGGGGCAACGGCATCATCGAACTCACAACCCTGATGTCGGCGATCCTTGCCGCACTGACCGGGGCCTTTCTCGCCGGGCACTTTCACGGACGCCAAATCTGGTCTGGCGTCTTCTTTCTCGCTCTCACAACCCTTGGGCTCGTTTTCAGTTTCGGCATCAGTAAGGTTCCCGCCGCCGATCCCGCCCGCCGCTTCACCTGGAACGTCCCTGCCGAATTTTTCCGTTCGCTGCGCCACATTCGTCGCGACCTCACGCTTTGGGCAGCAGTGGTCGCCAACACATTTTTCTGGTTTCTTGGTTCGCTTCTTTTGCTCAACCTCGTTCTTTACGGAACGGACATTCTTCACGCCGACGAGTCCCACAGCAGCTACCTGCTGGCGGCGCTCAGTCTCGGCATCGGAGTCGGCAGTTTCATCGCCGGATTCGCTTCCGGCAAGAAAATTGAGATGGGCATGATCCTCCCGGGACTGGCGGGAATCATCGCAATGGCTGCCCTTCTCGGACAACCCGGCATCAGTTACTCGACCGTGCTGGTGGAAATTGCCTGTCTTGGTCTCGCGGCCGGTTTTTTTGTGGTGCCGGTTAACGCGATGATCCAGCAGCGGGCCCCAGCGGAAGAAAAGGGCCGCACCATCGCGGTCGCTAACCTGCTTTCTTTTCTGGGAGTTGCACTGCAACCCGTCGCTCAGTACGCGATGCTTCGCCTGGGGCACCCGGACCCCAGCCGAGTTTTCCTGATTGCCGCCGCCATGGCTCTAGCGATGGGCACTGTTCTCATCCGCATGATTCCCGACCTTTTCCACAGCACCCTAGACTGGACTCGGGTGCGCCCAAGGATTACCCTGTAGGGCCCGTTCGACAGGGGTCCCTTTGCAATGGGACATTCGAATGGGTTTCGCAAGTTCGAGGATTTCGATGGCTACTGCCACTTCTCTTGCCGTTGCTCGCCCAGAGCATCGCGGACTCTCATTCTGGATGGACCGCGCCCTCAAGGAACTCGATAATGTCCGCCAGTCTCCCAGTCCAGACGCGGTTCATGATTTGCGCGTGGCCATCCGGCGTTGCCGATCGATTGCTTCGGTAATGGAAGAGGTCGATCCTGCTCCCGCCTGGCAGGAGATGCGCAAGACCGCCAGGAAACTCTTCCGCGGGCTTGGGGAACTGCGCGATGCGCACGTGCTCGAGGAATGGGTTCGCCAGCTCGGCCCCGACACCGATCCGGTGCGCACACAATTGCAGTCCGCCTTTGAAGAAAACGAAGGCGAGTTGCAAACACAAGCGCTGCGGCAAGCGGAAAAATTCGACGAGAAGAACTGGAAACAGCTGGAACGCAGGCTGCGTTCGCGGCAGCGTCTGGTGCCGGTTGGCGGACTTGCAGCGGAATGCCTCGCTCTCGAGCGTTGGGAAGAAGGGAGGGCTCTGCACGCCAAAGCTTTGCGCTCGGAAAAGACAAAACCGTGGCACGCGTTGCGTATCGGGCTGAAGAAATTTCGCTACACGGTTGAAGGGTTTTTGCCGCAGCACCATGAAGCCTGGGGCAATGACCTTAAGCGCGTGCAGGATCTTCTGGGCGAAGTGCACGATTTGGACGTCCTCTTGAGCTGCATCAAGCAATCGGACTCGGTGGAAACGGAAGAATCCCGCAAGTTTTGGCGTGAAACCATTGCCCGGGAACGTCACGCGCGCGTGGAAACTTATCGGCATCTTACGCTGGGCAAGACCAGCTTATGGAATCAGTGGCGATCCAATCTGCCGACAAATGGCCGCCTTGCCGAGGCGTCGCTGGCACGGTTGCGCGCTACGGCGCACGCTGCGGACTCCCGGGGGAGCAGGACTTCGCAAATTTCCAGAATCGGACTCGCTATTTTCGATGCCCTTCGCCACGCAAAAACGATTCCAGCGTTCGAGCAAGCATCGCTTCGACGGGTGTTCCTGGCCGCTTCTCGCCTGCACAATTCTTCGCCTGGAAAATCGGATAAGGCGCCGCAAAAAGCCGCCCGAAAGTTTGTGAACAGCCTCCCCATGCCTCCCGGCTGGTCGGATGCCGAGTGGGACTTACTTGGCTGGACCATTCGCTACCACCGCGGAGCGGAGCCCCAAGTTGACAAAAAGAGCTTCGCGGGCCTGCCGGATCGCGAGCAAAACGAAATCCGGGCCCTTGCCGGAGTGCTGCGACTGGCGCGCGTCTTCCGCAAATGCGGCATAACCACCGGTTCCGGTTTCCGCATCGAAAAATCCCACGAAACCATCGTTCTGCACACGCCACACTTTGCCGACACGCCGGAAACGGCAGCCCGGCTGGCCGCCGGCAAACATCTGCTCGAATCGACTCTTCCTCAGCCGCTCTTGCTGAAACCGCACCCACTCAAAGTGGCCGAAAGCCCCGCGTCGAGCACACAAAAACCGGTCGGGGCCGTCGGTCAAAACGAACCTCTGCGTTTTTTCGTCGCTTCGGCGGGCTAGCAATCACTTTCCCATACGCCGCAGAATCTTCGGCGTATTCAACCAAACAATTTGCGCGTTGGGCGGTGAAACTCGCTTCAATTCAAGAAGCGCCACGCCGGCCTTCTTGAGCCCTGTGAGGTGATGCTTCGAGCCCAGGGCGGCGGCGATGAGATCGTCCAACTGCGGCGCATGTCCAAACAGGAAAACCGTCGAGGACTGTTTGTCCTTGGCGAGTTCGCGAAATAGCATTGCCGGTTCGGCACCCGGAAGCAACAAGTCCGTGCGTCCAATCTTTTGCTTCGAATAGTCGAGAAAATTCGCAAAAATCTCCGCCGTCTGCATTGCGCGAACGTAGGGACTTGAGAGCATATGATCCGCCGAAGCTCCGAGAGCCGCCAACCCCTTGGCGACTTGCTTGGTTTTTTCGATGCCTTCCTCGGTCAGGTACCGCTCCGGCTCTGACGGGCACTTCGGATCTTCGCGATCAAT
>Ga0193726_1000810_pt1 | contig 28694 bp, 25 predicted proteins | sample H2c1metaG_FD_144928 | JGI IMG/M metagenome (GOLD analysis project Ga0193726, IMG submission 144928) | Soil microbial communities from a riparian zone of the East river system, Colorado, United States - H2c1 | ecosystem: Environmental > Terrestrial > Soil > Riparian zone | place: USA: East River...
TTACATAATGGATGTTGCTGTGAATTGGCGAATCCTGCTGCTGCGCAATCTCAGGTACCCACGCGACCTGGTTGCATATACATGACCAGCACCCTCCCTCCCTTCAGGCTGCCTGAGACCGCCGATTAGTGGGTGTAGAAAATGCGGAAGATGACATTGCCGCCATCCTCGCTCATCAACAGCGAACCATCGGCGAGTTCTGCGGTTGCCACCGGCCGTCCCCAGACATGGCTGTCGTCGACCACAAAACCGGTCAGAAAATCCTCGTAGTCACCGGTGGGCTCGCCGTTCTTCATGTGCACGCGCACCAATTTATAACCCGTACGCAAACTGCGGTTCCAAGAGCCGTGCAAGCCGACAAAGGCATCTCCGGCGAAGGCGGCGGGGAATGCGGACTTGCCGTTGCTTGCCTCGTAGAATGTCATGCTGAGCGAGGCTGAATGGGCTTGATAGAGCACATCGGGCACTGACACGTGGCCCGCTAAATCGGGCCGCTCACCCTTCAAACGCGGGTCCTCGTTGGAGCCCAGGTAGTACCAAGGCCAGCCGAAAAAACCGCCGCGCCGCACGCGCGTCGAATAGTCGGGCACCAGATCATCGCCGAGCGCATCGCGTTCGTTGGTGGTGCACCAGAGCGCGCCGTTGGCCGGCTGCACGGTCAGACTCACGCAATTGCGAATACCGCTTGCGTAGAGCTTGGGCGCCGCAGGCGCAGCGGCGTCAAATTCCAATACCGCCGCGCGATCGGTCTCGACGTCCCATGCGGCGCCGAGGCCGTGCTGTGCTTCCCAGGACTTGATCTCCTGAGGTGTTTTCTTGGACATGGTCTCGGCCACATTCGATCCAGAACCCACCGAGACGAACAGCTGCTTGCCGTCCGGCGAGAACGCGATATCGCGCGTGGAGTGGCCGACGCCGCTCGGCAATTGCGGTACGACGATTTGAGTCTCGCCGCGAGGCTTCACATCGCCCACCTGGTAGGCGTAGCGCGTGACGCGATTGGTTTCAGCGACATACAGCCACTGCGGGTTGTGTGCATTCGGATAAAAAGCCAGGCCGAATGGCCGGTTGAGTCCTTTGAGATACACGGCGGTATCGCCGGCGTGACGCCCGTCCGGCGTGGGGTGAATGACGGTGACCCGCCCGCCGGTGATCTCCGTGACCAGTATGTCGCCATTCGGCGCGATCAGCATTTTGCGCGGACCGGCAAGACCGGTTGCAAACGGCTCGACCTGAAAACCGGGAGGCAATGCCAGGGTCGCGCTCGCAGGCTTGGACACCACCGAGGAGCTATTGCGCGAGGATTGCGTGGCAAACGGCGGCGGCAGTGACGCGGCGGTGATGCGATGTACCCGGCCCGGCGCGTCCAACCGCCAATTCGCCGACTTCTCGCTGCTGGCCGGGACCACGATCGCCTGTACGACGGGGGCCTGACCCGAGACGCTTTGAAAATAAGCAATCAAGTTGTCGCGATCGGCTTCATCGGGTACGGCCACAGCCATCGACGTGCCCGGCACGATGCCGGCCGGCGCGCCGAGAAAGCGCTTCAGGGTTGCCGCATTCCACACGAGTTTCGACTCGCGCAGCGCCTGGGTATAAGAAAACTGCGGCGCACTGGCCGCGGGCCGACCGAAAACGCCGATGAGCGAGGGTCCCTGCGCGCCGCCGTTATCGCCCGATTCCGCCGTATGGCAGACGCTGCAGCGCTGCGTAAACACGGCCTTGCCGGTGCCGGCGTCGGCGCTGAACGCCGGCGAGGACGCGGCCAGAAAACCAGCTGCACAGCACATGGGGAGCGATAGTCGACTCATAATCAGTACCCTTCTTGAGGATCAACGCGGGCTGCGTATTGAAATATAGCCCACCGAAGTACAATCCTCGCACATGCAGTTGTTCGAAATCACATTGTTGTTGTTGGCGGTTGCGGTGGTGTTCTTGCAAATCGCGCGGCGCTTGCGCGTTCCGTACCCATCGCTGTTGGCATTGGCGGGCGGCTGCGTGGCGGTTTTGCCGTTTGCGCCGCATCTGAACATCGAACCGCGTCTGGTGCTCGCTCTGTTTGTGGCTCCCGCGGTCATGGACACTGCCTTCGATTTGCCGCCGCGCGAAATGCTGCGCAATTGGCTGCCGTTGGTGTCGCTGGCCGTACTCCTCGTGCTGGCGACCACAGCCGCGGTGGCCTGGGCCGGCGTGTCGCTTGCAGGGTTGCCATTGGCAGCCGCCATTGCCCTGGGCGCCATTGTCGCGCCGCCCGATGCCGCCGCCGCATCGGCCGTGCTGCGAGAGTTCAGTTTGCCCCGCCGCATGATGGCCGTCTTACAGGGTGAGAGTCTGCTGAATGATGCGGTGGCGTTGTTGGCCTTCGGCTTGGCGGTGACCGCGGCAACATCGCCGGGCGGCGCATGGCAGGCTTTGGTGCCACGGCTGCTCATCGCGGTTCCCGGCGGCGCGCTGCTCGGCATCATCGTGAGCTTTCTGGCCAGGCGCATCATTGGCGCTGTCGCCGGCACCTTGTCCTCGATCATTGTTCAGTTCCTCTTCACCTTCGGAACGTGGATTCTGGCGGATCGATTGGGGCTTTCGCCCATCATCGCCGTGGTGGCGCTTGCCGGCGTGGCCGCACAATATGCGCCCGCGCGCACCAGTGCCCGCGATCGGCTCAACACCAACGCCGTATGGGCGACCGTGGTCTTCGTACTCAACGTGCTGGCATTTTTGCTGATGGGACTGCAGGCACGTGTCATTTTGAGTCAGCTGCAAGGCGCAGCTCTGACCCATGCACTGGTTTTTGCGCTCATTGTATTGGGGATCGTCATCGGGGTGCGCTTTGCCTGGGTGATGCTCTACGGTGTCGCCGTGCGCCGATTCCGCGCTTTCTTTGAGAAGCGCGTGCTGCATACAAAAGTACCCGACGCACGGGTGGGGGTGTTGGTCTCGTGGTGCGGCATGCGCGGCCTGGTCACGCTGGCGACCGCACTGGCGTTGCCGCACGAATTCCCCGGCCGCGACGTCATCGTGCTGAGCGCGTTCACCGTCGTGCTCGGCACGCTGATTCTTCAGGGATTCACCATCCGGCCGCTGATTGCCCTGCTGCGAATCGGACCGGACGCTTCGCTCGATGAGGATGTCTCGCGAGCGCGCCGCGCGATGTTGGATGCCGCGCTCGAGGCATTGGCGGGCGTTCCCGGCGAAGGCGCCGCCGCCATACGCGCCGAATATGGGGCGACGCGTAGTGCCAGCGTCGATCGATCCAGGCCAACGACTGCATACAACGAGCTGCGAACGCAGGCGATCACCGCCGAACGTCGATTGCTCGCCCAGTGGCGCACCGAAGGCCGCCTTCAAGATGATGCATTCCATTTGCTCGAGGACGAATTGGATCGCGCCGAGCTGGACGTCGCATCGTTTGGGACCACCTGGCTCGACAGTTGAATTTATGGCCCCTTTTGACGTAATCGCTGGTCGCGTCGCCGCGACTCTTCAGCCGGCGCGCGTATCTGCTGTTACCATGAGAGACAAGTAATCGTGGCAACAAGAGGGAGACCACGGATGGCTTCACGTTTCTTAGCAATCGGGGCATTGGGCATGTTGACGGCCATCGCGGCGGTCTCCGCCGTCGGGCCTTCGCAACCCCGACTCAAACGGCCGAATTCACCCGGCCATTCTCAGCTTCACATCGCCGGCAGCCGCAGCATGCAGCAACGCCACAGCGCCACCGGCTCGAAGTTCGACGCCTCGCTTGCCGAGATATCGCGCCACGTCGGCGGCGTGCGTCCCGGCCACGCCGTGGAGGATTTGCACGCATTGAATCCTGCGGCGAGATTCACGCAGCCCGCGAACGGTTCGACTCCCCTGGTGTTGATTGACGCGATCACAACGGGTGATCCGCAGAAATTGAAATCCGCCCTGGTGGGATTGGGTTTGCAACGACCATCCCAGTACTCAAATGATGTCGGCGGTTGGTTGCCGGTCGATCAATTGGATGCCGCGACTGCGCTCACTGAATTGCACGCCATTCGCGCCGCGATGCCGCGAACGCGCAGCGGTGCGATCCAAACCCAGGGCGACTACGCGCAGAACAGCGATCTTGTGCGCTCGCAGAACGCGCTCACCGGTGCGGGGATTACGATCGGAGTTCTTTCTGATAGTTATGATTGCTACGCGGTGTATGCCGGCAACGGCGTGCCGGCCGACGGCAATGCGGGCTACGCCAACAATGGATTTACCGCCGACGCGGCCACGGACATATTGACCGGCGATTTGCCGTCGAACGTCAATGTGCTCGCAGAGGCCAATCCGAACGGGGGCGGCTGCATGAATTACGGCGCGCCGATTCAGTTGCCTTTCGGCGACGAAGGCCGGGCGATGATGCAAGTCATTCACGATGTGGCCCCCGGGGCCGGCCTCGCCTTTTATACGGCCGAGAACAGCGAAGCTGATTTTGCCAGTGGCATTGGCAAACTCGCCGCGTCCGTTGCCAGCGGCGGCGCGGGCGCCAAAGTGATCGTGGATGACGTGGGTTATTTCGATGAGCCGTTCTTTCAGGACGGCATCGTCGCGCAGGCCGTCGATGCGGTAGTGGCGCAAGGTGTTGCGTATTTTTCCTCGGCCGGCAACAACGGCACGCTGGCGTATGACAACAATGCGCCCACCTTTGCCACAGCCGGGACGGGCCTGAACTTGAACGAACATTTGCTGAACTTCAATCAGAAGGCAGGCGGGGCGGTTACGACCACTTTGCCGGTAGCAATTCCAGCGCTGATTCCAGGCGAATTCGTCGCCATCGTTGCCGAATGGGATCAGCCGTACGTGACCGGGGCAGCCGGCAGCGGCGGCGCCAGAAATCAGATCGACTTGTGCATCGAAGGCGCGGTTGGCAATGACATCATCAATAAGCTGAATCCTGACGGCAGCTTGGGGACGGCGACCTGTACAGGTGGAAATGCGGTTGGCGTGGATCCCGTGCAAGTGATGTTTGTTTATAACCGCGCCGATGCGGCCGGCAACAGTTCAGCAGAAACGTTGAATGTCGTCGTCGGCTTGGTGAGCGGTGCTGCGCCGGGCAGAATCAAGATCGTGGTCGAGGATGACGGCGCCGGCAGTCAGATCACTCAGTTCGCAACCAACAGCGCCACGATACAGGGTCACCCGGGCGCCGCCGGCGCCGCCGCCGTGGGCGCAGCATTTTTTGCGAACACCCCGTCCTGCGGATTTACGCCGTTTCTGGAACCGTTTTCTTCGGCGGGCGGAGATCCGATTCTGTTCGACGCGACCGGAGCCAAACTCGCAACTCCAGTGACTCGACAAAAGCCGGATTTCGTCGGCCCGGACGGTGGCAATAATACTTTTCTAGGATTCACGCTGGCGGACGGCGGAATTACCGACGACAGCACGGTCACCGAGTGTCTCAACAATGCCAGTTTTCCGAATTTCTTCGGCACCTCGGCCGCTGCACCGCATGTGGCCAGCATCGCGGCGCTGCTCCTGCAGGCGGATCCCGCACTAACGCCCGCGGAAATTTATACAGTGCTGCAGGAGAGCGGATCACCGATCGGCGCGACGCCGACTGCTGCAAGTCCCAACTTTGCTGCCGGGTATGGATTCGTCCAGGCCGATGTGGCGGCAACGATGACCCCGGCCGTCATTCCGCCCGCTCCTACGCTGACGCTGGCGTCAAATTCCATTTTCGTGACTACGTCAACTACGATCACTTGGTCTTCGGCGAATAACCAGGGCTGTAGCGCGTCGGGAAGTTGGAGCGGCCCACTGGCCAGTTCGGGAAGCCAAACGCTCACGCCGACCCCAGCGGGGACTTACACTTACACGTTGGCGTGCACCAATGGGGCCGGCACATCGTCGCCAACATCAGTGACACTCACTGTAAACGCCGGTGCGACGCAGCCCCCGACTAGCTCCGGCGGCGGCGGTGCGTTGGGCCTTGTCACGCTGCTCGGCCTGTTTGGGATGGGCGTGGAGAGCGCGCGGCGTTCGCTGCATTCGCGTCGTCGCAAATCATCGGGTCTGGTCACAAACATCGCATAACAGCGGTGTCTGGTACGCTCCTTCACCTACGAGCATATCGTGGGTAAGGAAAACGGCGGTGCCATGACAGAACAATCGGTCGACGAATCTGCGCAGCCTATGCGGCCAAGGTCGTGGGCTGCATTCGGTGCCTTGGGCGTCGTTTTCGGCGATCTCGGAACCAGTCCGCTGTACACATTGCAATCCGTGGTGCAGGCAACGGGCGGTCAATTCACGCCGCAAACCGCGCTCGGCGTGCTCTCGCTGATATTTTGGACCTTGATCGTGACCATCTCGATCAAGTACTGCGTGTTCGTGTTGCGGGCGGACAATCGGGGAGAGGGCGGCATCCTCGCTCTGATGTCCTTGATCGGGGCCAACGGTTTTACGCCCGGTTTACGCATCTTGACCGGCATGGGACTGCTCGGCGCCGCGCTGATCTACGGCGACGGCGCGATCACGCCGGCCATATCCGTCTTGAGCGCGCTCGAAGGCGTCAACGTCGTGACGGATACCTTCAGGCCCTTCGTCATGCCCGCGGCCGTCGTCGTTCTTCTATGCCTCTTTTCCGCGCAGCGATTCGGAACGGAAAAAATCGGCCGTGCGTTTGGCCCCGTGATGCTGCTGTGGTTTTTGGTCATCGCGTTGATCGGAGGCGCTTCCATCTTGCAGCACCCGGGCGTGATCGCCGCGGTTGATCCCCGATATGCGATCAACTTCATGGCCGCCGAGGGACGTTCCGCATTCCTGGTATTGGGGGGCGTATTCCTGTGCATCACCGGCGGCGAGGCGCTTTACGCCGACATGGGACATTTCGGCAAGGTCCCGATCCGACGCTCCTGGTACGGCATCGTTCTGCCGTCGCTGTTGCTCAGCTATGCGGGGCAAACGGCCTTTTTGCTCGACAAGGGAACCGTGGCGGGGAATCCCTTTTTTCAGATTGCGCCGGCCTGGTCCATTTATCCACTCGTGCTGCTGGCGACGATGGCGACCATCATCGCGAGCCAGGCCATCATCACCGGTTCCTTCTCCATGACGCGACAGGCCATGCAGCTTGGCTGGCTGCCCGGCGTCGCGATAAGGCAAACCTCCGATCGAATATACGGTCAGATCTATATTCCGGCGGTCAATTGGCTGCTGATGGTTGCCACCATCGCCATCACCTTCGCCTTCGAACGGTCGGATCGCCTCGCGGGAGCCTATGGAACCGCGGTGTCGACGACCATGCTGCTGACCACGTTCTTGCTGTATCGAGCCATGCGCGATCTGTGGAAATGGTCCCGGGCCGTTGCAATGCCCGTCGCCGGAATATTCATCATCGTCGATTTGAGTTTCTTTCTTGCCAATCTCTTGAAGATTGCCGAAGGCGGCTGGTTGCCCCTGACCTTTGCAGCAATCTTGTTCTTGATCATGATCACGTGGCGCTCCGGGATCGAAGCGATTCGCGCAACGCTGGTGCATGCCCCGCAGTCCGCTGACCGATTCTTGTCGGATTTGAAGAGCGGCGTCATCCCGCGTGTGGAGGGGACGACCGTATTCCTGACTCGCAGCTCGCAAAAGGTCTCCCGGGTGATCATGGATCATGCGCGCTACAGCGGCGTTCTGCCGCGCAATGCCATTGCTCTGAGCGTCGTCTTCGAAAATACCCCGCGCATCGTCGGTCCCGCATGCACCGTGGTCGACAATGTGGGTGAAGGATTGTGGCATGTCATTGCGCGCTTCGGTTTTCTGGAAATCCCGAATCTGCGCCAAGCGCTGGCGCGCACCCGCGGTTTCGATGCGGCAATCGATTTTGACAAGGCGCTGTTCTTCGGTAGCCGCGATCTGGTGGTGTCCAAACGAAAAAACGCCAGCATGCGGGGCTGGCGCCTGGTCTTGTTCGCGTTTCTGTATCGAAACTCGGTAAAAATCGTCGATCGATTCAGTCTGGAGCCCGAAAATGTGATCGAGATTGCCAGGCAAATTGAGATCTAGGGTTCGGTTGTTCAGCGTGATGGTCGTGAAATATCGGGCCCTGCTCGCGGAAAGTCGGCTCGTCGTAGGGACCTTCGTCGCTCAAATTTTCAACGGCGTTCATCACGCCCCATACCAACAGGAGACACACGCACAGAAACAGGAGCAAAACGACTGCAACATTCATGGCAAGCACCGAGCTTTGAAACTGATCGAGATTTTAGAGTCGGCAGGCTTGCTGGGGCTGTAGGAACAACGCTGATAACACTGTCAGCGGCCGTTTCTCTCAAAGGTTTGGGTTCAACGGCGGCAACACGCGCCCCCGCAGTTCGCCAAACCCGATGCTGACGGCGCCGGGCCGCTCGCACCGGCCTCGAAAAATCACGGTGTCGCCATCCTCCAAAAAAGTGCGCTGCTCATCGGTACCGATTTGCAGCGGCTGGCTGCCGCCCTTGCTGAGCTCGACCATTGAGCCGGCTTCGGCGGGCGTTGGACCGGACTGGGTGCCGCTGCCGAACAGATCCCCGGGACGCAGATTGCAGCCATTCACCGTGTGATGCGCGACCAGTTGTGAAATTGTCCAGTAGGCATGGCGAAAACTGGTCTCCGACAGGCGTTGCGGCGGCTCGTGGCGAGCATGCATTTTTGCGGTCTGAATGAGTGCCTCGAGCCGAATGTCGATCGCTCCCGCTTCTCGATTCGGTTCCGAATCCAAGTAGGGCAGAGGCTGAGGATCGTCCTGTGGCCTGTTGAACGGCACGCGAAACGGCGCAAGTGCCTGCAAAGTCACCACCCAGGGCGAAATGGTGGTGGCGAAATTCTTCGCCAAGAACGGCCCCAGGGGCTGGTATTCCCAGCCCTGCAAATCCCGCGCCGACCAATCGTTGAGCAAGCAGAGGCCGAAGATGTGATTCTCGGCATCGGCCAATGGGATGGCCGTGCCCAGCGGATTGCCGGCACCGATGAAAATGCCCATTTCAAGCTCGTAATCCAACCGGGTGCTGGGACCTACCGTCGGGCCGGTGGCTCCGGGTCTTTGCCCTTGCGGACGCGGGAAACTCTGCCCCGATACGCCGATGGACGAACTGCGTCCGTGGTAACCGATGGGTATCCACTTATAGTTGGGTAGCAGTGCATTGTCCGGCCTGAATTGCCGGCCGATTGCCGTCGCATGATAAATCGATATGTAGAAGTCGGTGTAATCGCCGATCTGCGCAGGCACGGAAAATATCGCGTCGTCCTGCGGCACCAAACATTGTTTCAAGGCGTTTTCGAGCGCGGAGCCTTGTGCCAGCGCCCCGAACAACCCGCTTCGCAGCGCGCCCCAGATTTGCGGACCCAGTTGCATCAATGAGTTCAACGACGGCAGGCTGGCGGCGCGAATCCCCAGGGCGGCATCCCCTAAAAACAAGTTCGCTTCCGCGACTGCCGCGAGATCCAGGATTTGATCTCCGATCGCCACGCCGCCTCGAAATGGTTCGGCGCCGCGCGCGTGCCGAAAAACGCCAAAGGGAAGATTTTGGATTGGAAAAGCGCAACCGCTTAGATTCGCCGAAGGCAGCCAACTGCGTACCGTGGGATCGTGCGTGGCATCCGGGCGATTGAAGACTGTCACGGCCTGGTCGGATCGAAGTGCTTTTTAAGCCCCAGCCAGTGGCTCATATAATCATCTTGCAGCCGCGGCGTTCCCTGCAACGCATTGCGCGCCGGCTTGAGCACAGATCGAGATTCGAACATGAACGCCATCGTGTCCGTGATGTGCGCCGGCACCGAGGTGTCCGCCGCCGTGGCCTTGTCGAAAGTCGCGGCGTCCGGGCCATGGCCGCTCATGCAGTTGTGCAACGAGGATCCGCCGGGCACGAAGCCGGCACTCTTGGCGTCATATACCCCGCAGATGAGCCCCATGAATTCATTGGCCACGTTGCGATGAAACCAAGGTGGTCGAAACGTGTTCTCCATGCTGAGCCAGCGCGGGGGGAAAACGACGAAATCGATATTGCTCGTACCTGCCGTGTCGCTCGGCGAATGCAATACCAAGAAAATGGATGGGTCGGGATGGTCGTACGAGATCGATCCCATGGCGTTGAATCGGCGTAAATCGTACTTATAGGGCGCATTGTTGCCGTGCCATGCAACGACATCGAGCGGCGAGTGACTCATTTTCGCCGCCCACAAACCGCCGGCGAATTTTCCGATGAGTTCGCAGGGCTCGTCGAGATCCTCATAGCGCGCCCGCGGCGTGAGAAAATCGCGCGCATTGGCGAGGCCGTTGGAGCCAATGGGCCCGAGATCCGGCAACTTGAACGATGCACCGAAGTTCTCGCAGACATAGCCGCGCGCCTCGCCGCTCGCAAGATCGACCCGAAAACGCAGTCCGCGCGGAATCACGGCGATTTCCTGAGGACTCAAGCGTATGCGTCCGAGCTCGGTGTCGAGGGTCAGCGCGCCGTGCTGCGGCACGATGAGCATTTCACCATCGGCGTCGTAGAAAAAGCGCCGCTGCATCGACCGGTTGGCGGCAAATAAGTAGATGGCGCAGCCCGCGTGCGCATCCGGGGATCCATTGCCGGCCATCGGCACCAGACCCTCGACGAAGTCAGTGGATGCGGCTGGAATCGGCAAAGGATCCCAGCGCAACTGATTGGGCGACGCAGGCCTGTCGTCTGACCGCGCATCGAGAAGCTGGTGCTTGAATCGCTCAAAGGGCTGGTGCGTTACCGCGGGACGAATGCGGTACAGCCACGTGCGTCGATTGGCGGCGCGCGGCGCCGTGAACGCCGTGCCCGAGAATTGTTCCGCGTACAGTCCGAACGGGCAGCGTTGCGGGGAATTGCGACCTTGCGGCAGTGCTCCTGCCAGTGCCTCGGTGGCGAATTCGTTGCCGAAGCCGCTCAAGTACCCATCGGATTCGGAAGCGATTGCGTTCACGGCAACCATTCTATGATACTTAAGAGGCCAAGTATCACAGCAAAGACCGGCGATCGATCAGACCGGTGGTGGCAGCGGCCTCTGGGTCAGAGCGGCCGAGATATCCGGCTCGACGAGTGTCTCGTCACGCCGGTCTGGGGTCTCGTGATGTGGGCCCAGGAAATCCAGCAACTGTTCACCGCCGGCAGCATGGGTCGCGACGACCTTGAGCGCAACCAAGGTGGGCGTTGCCAAAATGATGCCCGCAATTCCCCAAAAGAAGCCGCCCAACCACAAGGCCAGAAATACCAGCATGGGATTTAGCTGCAAGCGCCGCCCGACCAGCAGCGGTTGCACGAATTGGCCTTCGACGGTAGCAATCACCAGATAGCATCCCGCCACGGCAAAGGCATGGCCCAATCCATCGAATGAAATAATGGCCACCACCGTCATCACGATCAGGGACGTAGTAGCACCGGCATAGGGGATGAAATTGAGTATGGCCGCCATGGTGCCCCACAGAAAGGGGCTCGGCATGCCGCATAACATCATCGCAAAAGTCGTGACAATACCAAGTCCCACATTGATCAACGCCGTGGTCACATAGAACCTGCCGACTTCGCTGCGCACCATTTCGATGACCTCGAGGATGTGCGCGGACTTCAAGTCGCTGGCAAAAGCGCCGGTCATCCGCGCCAACATCGGCGGGCCTCCGGAGAGCACGAATAAGGTGAGGATGATGATCGTGACGCACGACAGGGCGAAGGTGCGGGCGCCGTCGAGCAACATGGCAGGCGCACTCTCCTGCGGCGCCGTTGCAGCCGGTGCCGAGGCCGATTGCGCCGGCTGGGGTGCGGAGCCGATGTTTCCGGCGGAGTTTCGCAGCTCGCCGATGCGGGCCATGATCTGCTCAAACGGTCTGATTTTCCTCTCGATGAGCCTGACGGTGTGCGGTGCCGCCGCGAACCATTTCTGAGCGGGCTCCGACATGAAATTCACCATCACCGCCATCAGTCCCAAAATCGAGGCCACGATCACGGCGGCACTGACGCTGCGCGGCACGCGCCGGGCATGCAACACCTCCACGGGACCTGAGAGTATCAATGAGATGAGCAGCGCGAGGGCCACGGGAATAAAGGCCACGTGCGCGAAATACAATAGCGCCCCTATCGCACCTGCAACCAGCACCCGGACCGAGGTCACCCTCGGCCGCGACTTTTTCAGTTCCAACTGCATCTCCCATCGGCACGAGCCACTGCAACATTAGAGCCGGCAGGCGCCGGCAGATGTAGGTTAATGTCGAGCTTAGCGTTATGCCTGGAGACATTGCCCATGTAGGATCATGCCGACAGGGCTACTAAGGAGCCAACCGTGCGCACGGTCATATTCATTGCTTGCGGATTCCTTTTGTGGGGCGCCTGCCTGGGCGCTGCGAGACTGATTCTGGGGTCCGGTGCCTCATCCATGGCCACGGCGACGGTGGCCTTTGTCGCCGCCTGGTTCATCGTAGCTGCGATCAATATGGCGATCGGCATACTCAAGGCGGGCTATTCGTTTGGCGAGGAATTCCCGATCTTTTTGCTCATATTCGCGCTCCCGGCGCTGGTCGCGATTTTTGTCAAATGGAAGTGGTTGGGCGTGCTGACCCGCGGATAGTGTGCGATCCTGCGCAAGGTTGGAAAACGAGGGTTCTACCAGGCATGGCACGCGAACACTTTCACTGGGATGATCCGCTGTTGCTCGACACGCAACTGACGGACGAGGAAAAAATGATCCGCGATGCCGCGCGCGATTACGCGCACGGGCAGCTTGAGCCGCGCGTGCTCGAGGCATTTCGGCGCGAGCACACCGATCCGGGCATTTTCAAGGAAATGGGCGGCGTGGGGCTTCTCGGCGCCACCATCTCCGAAACCTACGGCGGCGGCGGACTGAACTATGTCAGCTATGGCCTCATCGCGCGTGAAGTCGAGCGCATCGATTCCGGATTCCGCTCCATGATGAGCGTGCAATCGTCGTTGGTGATGTTGCCGATTTTTAAATTCGGCACCGAGGCACAGAAGCAAAAATATTTGCCGCCGTTGGCCCGCGGTGAATCCATCGGCTGCTTCGGCCTCACGGAACCCGATCATGGTTCCGATCCCGGCAGCATGATCACGCGTGCGCGCGCCGCAGCGGGCGGCTATCGGCTCTCGGGCGCCAAGACCTGGATTACCAACAGCCCCATCGCCCATGTTTTCGTGGTTTGGGCAAAAACCGATGACGATATCATTCGCGGCTTCATTCTTGAAAAGGGCTGGAAGGGCCTCACGACACCGGTCCTGCACGGCAAAGTTGGCTTGCGTGCCTCGACCACCGGGCAGATTCTCATGGACGAGGTGTTCGTGCCTGAAGAGAACCTGCTTCCCGGCGTCACCGGACTCAAAGGTCCGTTTACCTGCCTCGATTCCGCCCGCTACGGGATCTCCTGGGGCGCGCTCGGCGCGGCGGAAAGTTGTTGGCATACGGCTCGCCAGTACGTCCTTGACCGCAAGCAATTCGGCCGGCCGCTCGCCGCGAATCAGCTCATTCAGAAAAAACTCGTCGACATGCAGACCGAAATCACGCTCGGGCTTCAAGGCTGTCTGCGTCTGGGGCGAATGAAGGATGATGGGACCGCATCAGTGGAAATCACATCGATCATGAAGCGAAATTCCTGCGGCAAGGCACTGGACGTCGCGCGCATGGCGCGCGACATGTTGGGCGGCAATGGGATCTCGGATGAATACGGCGTGATTCGTCATGTCGTAAATCTCGAGGTCGTCAATACTTACGAAGGCACGCACGATATTCATGCCCTGATTCTCGGCCGAGCGCAGACCGGCATTCAAGCGTTTTCCTGAGGCCCGTCGAAGTTCGGTCAGAGGACTTAAGGATAGGCCGGCGACGCGGCACCGGACACCCGCGGTACGCGAATGTTCGGCTTGAGCCCGATCTGCCACTCCGCGCTGGCCGGAGTATCGGCCGTCAAAGTGACCTGCTGACCGGTGCTCTCTTCGGCATGGTCCATGCTTGGATGCCATATTCTGACCCTGTACTCACCCGCCGGCATGTCGCTGATTACCGCGGTTCCCAGCGCTCCCGTTTTCGCGAAGAAGGGCGTTTCCGATACATAGATATAGCCGATCATCCAGTCATGGATGTTGCATCCTAGGATCACGACGCCGGGTTTGTCGAAAATGATGGGCGGCGCATCCGTGCCGGAATACAAAGGCAGCTCGAATTTCTTGGGCTGAGAAAAAGAGTAGACCTGATGCCGGATATTGTCGCTGTTCGGAAAACGCACGGTCGAACCCACGAATATCGCCTTCACATAGGGCACAAATTGCTTGTCGACCTGATCCACGGCGTCCGCCGGGGGACGCGCGCGCAGGGCGCCGCGTGGGTCGACCGGAACCGCCAAGACCACCGCGTCGGCGACAACTTTGCCCTTGTGATCCCGAACGAGCGCATGCATTTCGGCGGCTGGCGCGAAGGCTGCGCCAACCACGATCAATCCAACCGTTCCGATGAAACTCTTGAGCATCTAAAACCGATAATTCCAGGTTAATTCCGGCATCGAATCGGTGTAGTTGTTGTCGCCCTGAGCATGCGTCTCCAAGCGCTGAAATCCACAGCCGATCAGGCTGTGAGCAGTCAGCGAATATTGCGCCCCCAGTCTCGCACCGTATGTCGTCCCATTGAGTCGATACGCGTAGGCACCCGGTCCAAAGGTCGGATCAGGCGCCACCGCTTTGGAATAGACATAATTGTATGCTGCAATTTGAGTCGTCGAGACGACATCCCCGTGCCGCAGCAGCGATCCTAGGCTGATCGAAAACCGCTCGCCCAGGGAGTATTCCGCGTTCGCCGTGAAACTTCGTCCCGTCCGGCTGAATGCATCGCCCGACAAGCCGTATATTTCCGATTCCCGGGGAGTTGCGGCGCTGCGCTCGAAGGCATATTTCATTGCGAGATTCCACCGCTCATCGACCCGCTTTCCCAATTCCAGCGATGCGCGATAGATCGTGGCGTCCCGATAGCCGTCCTCGTAATTTGATCGGCCTACCGATATTCCCGCGCGGGCCCATGGCGCGAAGGCGCCCAAGCCCCACTTCTTCTTGAGCGACAGCAGTGCATCGATGGACGCATTTCGCAGGCCGGTAAGATGATCGTAGATTTGCCCCGACAATTCGCCGCCTGCAGCCAGGCTGTAGCTTTCGCCGATGGGAAGCAACTGGAGTGCGGAAGCATTGCCTGATGCGCTGGAATCCGAGACCTGATCACGATAGTCGCGCGCATTCCCGACGTTGTCATCATGGCTCAGGGCGGCAGCCGTGGCCACGGTCCAATCGCTGCGCGCCGTGTGAGATGCCGCGCAAAAAATCAGCAATGCAGGCAGCGAGGCGCGAATCGCCTCGCAAAACGTCCGTGGGCTGGGGCATCGCATGCCCACATTATGCAAGGTCACCGCAATCGCCTGGCAGGACCTGGGTCGCATCGCTCAACGCAGGCTCCGTAACGGCTGCAAGGGCACTCCGCAAGGGCACTGCTGCAAGGCCACTGTACGGTCGTTTGGCGCTACGGGGCTTTGGCGACGCTGTGCCCGGCAGCCACCCAGGCGTCCAATCCCCCATGCAGCGGCCGAACCCGCTTGAAGCCCTGATTCATCAGAATCTTCGCGACGCGCGCTGCCGAGGCTTCGCTGGGACAGGTGCAATAAAGAATGATGTCGCGGTCCCGAGGCAGGTCCTTGAGATGCGCCTCGACATCAGGCAAAGAAATGTGCAGTGCGCCAGGAATCCAGTGCGGTTCGAGCGCCCTGGCGGTGGGCGAGCGCACATCGATGATCAGCGGCGCCTCGCCGCCTTCGATCAGCTCGTAAAGCTCGGTCACGGTGATTCGGGCCATGCGCAGCAGTTTGTAGAAGCGGCTGCGCTCCCACCATTTGAACGCGACATAGGCCGATAGCAGAACCAGCGCGCCAAAAAAGGCGATGCTGCCGATGCGATCGAGATGAATCAACAGCTGTGCAATCTGGGTTTTGAACAGCGCGCCGGCAAGCAGACCCGCGCCCACCCACAACATCGCGGCCAGGGTGCTCAAGCCGATGAATCGCAGCCAGCCGATGCGCATGGCTCCGGCCAGCGGTGGCGCGATGGTTGCCAAACCGGGCACGAACTTCGCGATCACCAATGAGTTGACGCCCCAGCGGTCGAATTGACTCTGAGTTTCGCTGACGCAGGAATCGGGCTCCAGCGAGATTCGGCACAGCGTCTTCAATACGCGGATGCCATATTTTTGTCCCACCCAATACCAGCCCGAATCGGCCAGCAGGCATGCTCCGACCGCGGCCAAGAAAACCGGCCCCAAGGGCTGCTGTCCGTTCGCGGCGATGGCGCCGGCGAGCACCAGCGTCGGCACAACCGGCACCGGGAGGCCGATTTGGTTGAGCAGAACATTGAAGGCTACGACCGCCAAGCCGTACTGGCTGAGACCGAATATGAGTAGCTGGGTCAATTTTTTCCGCGTTCGATATTGGGTAAAAATGCAGCCACCATTCCCAGCAGCGGCAGGTAAGCACAGATTCGATAGACGAATTCGATTCCGTGGGTGTCAGCGAGGCCGCCCAAGACCGCCGCGCCGATGCCGCCGATGCCGAACGCGAATCCGAAAAACAAACCTGATACCGCGCCCACGTTGCCGGGCATCAACTCCTGTGCGAACACCACGATGGCTGAGAATGCCGAAGAAAGTATCAAACCAATGATGAACGTCAAGATGCCCACCCACATCAAATCGACATAGGGCAGCATCAGCGTGAAGGGCGCTATGCCTAGAATCGACACCCAAATGACGCGCTTGCGGCCGATGCGATCGCCCAAGGGTCCGCCGAACAAAGTGCCGAGCGCCATCGCGAGCAGGAATACGAACAGGTGAACCTGAGCGGAGCGCACCGATACGTGAAACCTCTCGATCAAATAGAAACTGAAGTAGCTCGTGATGCTGGCCACGTAGAAATACTTGGAGAAAATCAACAGAACCAGCACGGCGATCGATGAACGTACGCGCGCGGCGGAAATCGGGCTTGGGGCCGCTGCCGGGTGTGCCTTAGGGCGGTCGATGTGTTGGCGCTTGTACCAGGCGCCGACGCGCGCCAGGACCGCAATCGCGATCACCGCGGCGATCGCAAACCAGGCAAGACTGGTCTGGCCTTGCGGAAGGATGATCCACGCCGCAAGCAACGGCCCCATGGCGCTGCCGGCGTTTCCACCCACCTGGAAAATAGATTGCGCGAGGCCATGGCGCCCTCCCGAGGCCAGGCGGGCGATGCGTGAGGACTCGGGATGAAAAATGGCGGACCCCGCGCCAATCAAGGCCGCCGCGGCCAACACGCTGACGTAGCTGGGCGCGAAGGCCAGGGTCAGCATGCCGATCAGTGTGAAGCACATGCCGACGCTCAAGGAATACGGCTTCGGATGCTTGTCGGTGTAGACGCCGATGAGCGGCTGCAACAGCGAAGCGCTGGCCTGGTAGGTCAGCGTGATGCTGCCGATTTGCACGAAACTCAAGTGGAATTCGCCTTTGAGCAGCGGATAGATCGAGACGATCAACGACTGCATCATGTCGTTGAGGAAATGCGAGAAGCTCAACGCGCCCAGCAAATTAAAGCGGGTCTGCATCACTCGAACGATTGCCGGCGACTCCGCCGCTAAACTTTTCGCCATGCGCCGAACTCTCCTTATGTGCAAATTATCTGCAGTCCGATCCGCGTACCCTACTAGCTACTTCGTCGCCTGTCCTGAGAGAATGTCTGGATGAAACGCTTCGAGCCTTATGTCTTTTTGCGCGGTATCGCCACTCGCTGGGACGTACTGGCATTCATCGTGGTGATCGGGCTGGTGGTGTTTCTGGGCGAAACCTCGCGCGGCTTGTTTGCGCCGCTGACCGCGCTGCAAATGACGCCGATATCCTTGGATCCCTGGCATCTGCCTGAATATGCCGCGCGCACGACATTTCGCATGTTTGCGGCCCTCGCGCTGTCGCTGCTGTTCACGCTGACTTATGCGACTTGGGCGGCCAAGAGCGAGCGCGCCGGCAAGCTGCTGGTGCCCATCCTGGACATTCTGCAGTCGGTACCCATCCTGGGTTTCATTTCCATTACAGTCGTGTTCTTCATGTCGCTTGCCCCGGGGCGGGTCCTGGGCGCTGAGTTCGCCGCCATTTTCGCCATCTTCACCAGCCAGGCCTGGAACATGGCATTCAGCTTTTATCAGTCGCTGCGTACCATTCCGATCGAACTCAGCGAGGCGGCGGAATCGTTCCGATTGTCGCCTTGGATGCGCTTCTGGCAGCTGGAGGTTCCCTTCGCGATGCCGGCGCTCATTTGGAACATGATGATGTCCATGTCCGGCGGCTGGTTCTTCGTGGTGGCGTCCGAATCGATCAGCGTCGGTCACACCACAGTGGCACTGCCGGGCGTCGGCTCGTATATCGCCCTTGCCATCGCACAAAAAAATCTCACGGCCATCGGTTGGGCCATCGCGACCATGATGATAGTCATCCTTCTTTATGACCAGCTGCTGTTTCGGCCTCTGGTGGCGTGGGTGGACCGCTTTCGTGTCGAGCAAGAGCCGGGAGCGCGCGTGCCGGATTCCTGGGCACTGACCATGATGCGCCGCTCGCGGCTCATTCAGGCGGCGACGGTTGCGTTTCACAGCGCCGTCATGTTTACCAGCCGCGCCGTGAAGCGCCGCGATGAACCGCTGGTGGAGCGCGCCTATAAACCAAAGCGATCCTTTGATCTGTTGTGGGTGATGTTGATCGTTGCCGCCGTCGTGGCCGGGCTTTGGCATATCGTGGTGGTGCTGATTCAGAACACGCCGCTCAAAGAAGCACTGCAGGTGTGCGGATTGGCGACGCTCACCATGCTGCGAGTGTTCGTCTTGATCGCGCTTGCCAGTCTGGTGTGGGTGCCCATCGGCGTTTGGGTCGGCATGCGGCCGCGCGCCTCGCAAATCGTTCAGCCCGTTGCGCAATTCATGGCGGCATTTCCTGCGAATCTGCTGTTCCCCATCGCGGTGTACGGCATTGTGCGATGGAAACTGAATCCGGACATTTATTTGAGTCCGCTGATGATTTTGGGAACGCAGTGGTACATTCTGTTCAATGTCATTGCGGGTGCCTCTTCGATTCCGGCGGAGATGCGCTACGTTGCTGAAAATTTCGGCATCACGGGTTGGCTGTGGTGGCGCAAGGTTGCACTGCCGGCAGTTCTACCGTTCTATGTGACGGGAGCGATCACGGCTTCGGGCGGATCTTGGAACGCGGCCATCGTCGCTGAACTCGCCACCTGGGGCGATACTCAGATCCAGGCGCGAGGTCTGGGCAGCTACATTGCCGAGGCGACTACCGCCGGGGATTTTCACCGCATCGTGCTGGGGATCGGCACCATGAGCTTGTTCGTCGTGATCATCAATCGGGTTTTTTGGCGCCCGCTGTATTACTACGCCGAGCGCAAGTATCGACTGACCTAGAGGCCTGTCAGAGCAAGGTTTATGACATGAATACCACCTCACCGCTGCTGCAATGCACAGACGTGCGCAAGGCCTTTCCAAAGCCGGACGGCGCGGAGCTGTTGGTCTTGGAGGGAATGAATCTCGAGTTGCGTGAGGGGCAGATCGTCGGACTGCTGGGCCGGTCAGGATCCGGAAAATCGACCTTGCTGCGTTTGATCGCGGGGCTGTCCGAACCGAGCGCGGGGAATCTGCGCTACTTGGGCAAGCCCATCTCGGGTCCCGCGTCGGGTATTGCCATGGTCTTCCAGAGCTTCGCCTTGTTTCCGTGGCTGACGGTTTTTGAAAATGTGGCGCTGGGACTGGAGGCACAACGGATGTCCCGGGCCGAAATTCGCAAGCGATCGCTGGCGGCGATCGACCTCATCGGCTTGGACGGATTTGAGTCCGCGTACCCTCGCGAGCTATCCGGCGGCATGCGCCAGCGCGTAGGCTTTGCCAGAGCGCTGGTGGTGCACCCGAATATTCTGCTGATGGACGAGCCTTTTTCGGCGTTGGACGTACTGACGGCGGAGACGCTTCGAACCGATTTCTTGGATTTGTGGGCTGAGGGCCGCATGCCCATCAAGGGCGTCATCTTGGTCACCCACAACATCGAGGAGGCGGTATTGATGTGCGACCGGGTATTGGTGTTCGGCAGCAATCCAGGCCGAATCTTGAGCGAAATCAAGGTAACCCTGCCGCAGCCGCGAAACCGCCTCGATCCGAGTTTCCGCGAACTGGTGGAGCGCATCTATGTCGAGATGACGGCGCGGCCCATCGGTGGAGCGCCCGGCCGCAAGGAGAATTTCCCAGGCTTAGGGATCGGCAGCGTCTTGCCGCACGTGTCCTCCAACGTGCTGGCGGGTTTGATGGAGGCCGTCGCTGCGCCACCCTTCAACGGCAAGGCCGACCTCCCGGAAATCGCCTCAGACCTGACCATGGAGATCGATGAGCTGTTTCCCGTCGCAGAAACGCTGCAAATGCTGCGATTCGCCGAACTGGAGGGCGGCGACTTGAAACTGACCGAGGATGGATTGGCATTCGCCCATGCGGCGCTCGATGAGCGGAAGCGCATTTTCACGCGCCATTTGCTGAGCTATGTGCCGCTGGCCGCCCATATCCGGCGAGTCCTGGACGAGAGGGCCTCTCATTCCGCTCGAAAAAGCCGCTTTATCGACGAATTGGAGGACTTCATGGCCGAGGAGGCGGCTGAGCAAAGCCTGCGGGCGGCGGTGAGCTGGGGCCGATATGCCGAGGCCTTCGCCTATGATGACGAGAATGCCATGTTCAGTCTGGAGAATCCGACTTAAAATGATCCAATGACCGAGATCACGCCGTATTTGAACCTGCATGTTCCGCCGGACGAAATGGTGAAATACATTCAGGATCTGATGAAGCTTCCGCACGGCGAGATCGCGGCCAGTTCGGCCATGACGCTGGCGCAACGCCACTGGGGCGGCGATACGCCGCTGGCGCGCGCGGCGCTGTTGCGCTGGGGCGCGCTGAACCTGGCGTTCCAGGACAAACGCCTGGAAACGTGGACCGTGACCCGCGAGCGTGATCGCATCCAGGTTCCGGCGGCGTTGGTGGCGGCGGCGGGCGTCGCTCCCCTGGTGATCGATAACGAGCGCGCGGTATTCGACATACCCGCGCTGCTGGATGCCACTCTGGATTTCCAACCGCCAGCGGGTCAGGCCTAAGCCCCCCATGACAGGCACGGCTGAGCCAGCGCCGAAGCCGCGCTTTGGGGTGCTGCGCACCATCGCCCTTTACAAGATCGTGAAGGTGTTGCTGCTGCTCGCGGTGGCTTACGGGGAATTGAGGCTTCGGGACGCCTCGCTGGCGGCCAAGCTGCTGTCTTGGGCTCAGGCAAGACCCTACGGCTTGGAGCACCGCATCGTCACCCAGTTGCTGGAGTGGTTCAGCGGATTGAGCGTGCCGCGAATCCATGCGCTGCGGATCGTTACGCTGTCCTATGCGGCCGTTTTCGCCGTCGAGGGCGTGGGTCTGTGGATGCAGAAGCGCTGGGCGGAGTGGCTGACCACGATCATTACGGCCTCACTGATCCCGCTGGAAGCCTGGGAGATCTTCTTTAGGCCGACGATCGGCAAAGTCTTGATTCTGCTGACCAACATCGCCGTCGTCGCCTACCTCGTGTGGCATGTGCGCACGAAAAATCGCCCCGTGCCAAGGAGTGTCAAGACAACGTGAAATGATCTTCATCTCGGTTGTTACGCGTTAATCCGTCGTATTCTTCGCAGCGCTTGAAGCCTCAACCACCGTTTGGAGATCTCATGAAGAAGTCTGCGACCCTTATTACCACTGCATTGTTGACTTTTGGCTTCGCCGCCGCCTCGATGGCCGCTGACATGCCGAAGTCCGCCGCGCCGATGGCAGCCGACACGGCCACGCCTGCGCCCGCGACCAAGACCCATAAGCACACCAGCAAGAAGCACAAGAAAGCCACCCCTGCTCCTGCGACAACCAAGTAATATTATTGGTATAACGCCCCGACCGCTTCACGGCGGTCGGGGCGTTTTTTATTCCAGGGTCAAAACGGCGGGAACATGGATCCGATAGTCGCGGTCAAGGCGTTGATACTGGGCATTGTCGAAGGACTGACTGAATTCCTGCCGGTATCCAGCACCGGGCATCTGATCGTGGTCGGCAGCCTGCTCAATTGGAACGACGAGAAGGGCGAGGTGTTCGAGATCGTCATCCAGTTTGCCGCCATCCTGGCGATCTGCTGGTTGTACCGGCAACGGCTTTGGAATGTGATTGCGACCTTGGCCGCCGACCGCAAATCGCAGCGATTCACCGTGAATATTGTGCTGGCATTTCTACCGGCCGCTGTGCTCGGCGTGATTTTTATCAAGACCATCAAACACTATTTGTTCGCGCCGGTTCCGGTGGCGACGGCATTCATCGTCGGCGGCCTCCTGATCCTGTGGATAGAAAGCCGCAAGCGCACGCCGCGCGTCGAGAATGTGGATGCCGTCAAACCCAGTGACGCCACCTGGATCGGCTTCGCCCAAGCCTTATCCATGATTCCGGGCACGTCGCGCTCCGGCGCGACCATTATGGGCGGCTTGCTGCGCGGCCTCTCGCGCCCAGCCGCCACCGAGTTCTCGTTTTTCCTGGCCATCCCCACCATTTTCGGGGCTACGGTGCTGGAGCTGTACAAGGCGCGCCATCTGCTGAACGTCGATGACCTCGCCGTCATCGGCGTGGGGTCGGTGGCCTCTTTCATCAGCGCGGCCTTCGCCGTGCGGGCGTTGATTCGCTATGTCAGCGGCCACAACTTCAAAATCTTCGCCTGGTACCGAATCGCCTTCGGGTTCATCATTCTCGGTACCTGGTATTTCGGCGTGGTGAAGTGGTGAACGCGGCGACTGTTCAAGCAACCGATGTCGCGCACCTGATTCAGGTTGCGCTCACGCCCATATTTTTGATCTCCGCGATCGGCGTGACGCTCAACGTGTTGACGAGCCGCCTGGCGCGCATTGTCGATCGGGCGCGCGCCATGGAGTCTCAGGTATCTCATCCGGATTACAGGCCTGAGGGTCGTGATCTGCACGAGGCGCTCGGCGTGTTGGCGCGGCGCGCCCGCTACATCAACGCCGCGATTTTGCTGATCACGCTCTCAGCGCTGTTCATCGCCTTGGTGGTGGTGATGCTGTTCGTCAACGCGTTCGCTCACTGGGACCTGGCGGCCTTCATTGCCATTATGTTCATTCTGTCCATGCTGGCGCTGGCAGCCGCTTTTACGGCGTTCCTCATCGAGGTGCGCATCGCCACCAGCACACTGCGCATCGGCATCGAGGCGGCGTCGCGCCAAAACTAATGCGCGGGGTGTTCGCGCACTGCAATCGGCACATTGCACAAATCGATGCGGCCCGCCTGGGTTTTGAAAAACTCCTCGGGCCGATTGCGACGTGATTCGACCAACGCGGTGAAGGTGGGAGTGTCGGTGCGGATGACCTCGAGATTGGAACGCTCCGCGGCCGGTACATCGGCCGCCACGCGAATCGACTTGATGGGTAGCGGCTTTTCATTCTTGGCATAAAAACCCATCTCTGCGCTGCCTCGCGGCAGGCTCGACAGCAGCTCGATGCCTTTGAGCACTCGTCCCACCAACGCCACATTTCGGTCCAGATGCCGCGGTGCATGGCCGATGACCACGTACATTTCGGCGCCGCTGCCGCTCTCGGCGTCCAAGTCGCGCCCCACGCCAACCATGCCGTAGCAATGCGCCAGCCATGCCTTATGCAACGCCGCTGAGCGGGCGACCGGGAACCCTGCGGAGAAGCCGACTTCGGGCGCATAGACATCGCCATCCGGCAGTCGGGTGAAGGCCATGTGCGGCGGCAGGGCAGAATCGAATTCCGGCGCCACCTTGCCTATTGCTGCCGGCAGCGGATGCCGATTGTCAGGATCGCCCCACTGCGCCACGTAGTTGTCCTGTTCGCGAATGATCGACAGTCCGTTGAAATACCCCGCCCGGGTCAGCGTCTTGATGTTGGCCACATGCAGGGGCGCGAAGGCCGGCGCCAATTCGATGACCACGCGACCGCCGGGCAATTCGACATACAACGTGTTTTCCGCGTCCACAGGGCGCCAGTCGGCGGGGCTCGACGCCGCCAAGACCTCGGGCATGCTGGGCTGCTTATTAGCGGCCGGCGCGGGGTGCGATAAAATAACCAACGCGCAAGGGATTAAAAACTTAAGATTGCGGTCCATGTACAAAGTATTGCATACATCAGTCACCGGCCGACCGGCTCCGGAGGGCGACATGCGCCGCATTTTATTCTGTTGCCTTGCCTTAGCTATCGCGGACCTCAAGATCGCACCCGCCGGCGCTCAAGGGTACCCCGGGGGTGCCGGCGGCATGCCGCCCATCACCGGCAGCGGCGGTAGAACGCAGCAACACGAAGAAATTCCGTCTGCGCCGCCCGATGTCAAACCGGACAAGGCCGCGGCGAAGGCCTACGCCGCAGCCACGAAGAGCATGGCGAAGGCCCATGAGCTGGAGGACGCGATCGCAAAAGCCACGGACCCCGAGAAAAAAGCCAAGGAGGTGTCGAAATTGGAGGACACCTACGGCAAGGCGCTGGATCAATTCACGGAAGTGTTGCGCAACAAGAATGACATGTATGACGCCTGGAACCAGATTGGCTATGTGCACCTGCGCTTCGGCGCCTACCGCGAGTCCATCGATGACTACAATCATGGGCTGGCGTTGAAGCCGGATGTTCCCGAGGCGATTCAACACCGCGGCGAAGCGTATTTAGGGATAGATCACCTTGATGAGGCCAAGGCCGCCTACATGGACCTGTTTTTCCACGCACGGCCGTTGGCGGATCAACTGATGGTGGGTATGCAGGCATGGCTGCAGAATCACCGAACCGCGGCAAGCGGCATGCGCGCCTCCGACATCGACGCCTTCGACAAATGGGTTCAGGAGCGCGACGGCATCGCCAAAACGACGGCCTCTACGAATTAGGGGCCTCATCGGCGCGCTTCAGCGCCTCGACTTTCACGCGCAATTGTTCCACCAGCTCCTCGAGCGCGCTTACGCGTTGACTCAAAGTAGGGGCGCCGGACGCCGATTCCGCCGGTTCGGCCGCATCCGGCTCGGGGGCTGATTCCAGGGAGCCTGAAAACAGATGCGCGTAGCGCGATTCGCGGGACCCGGGGGCACGGGGTAAGCGCGCGATAAAAGGACCGTCCTCGCGCGTCATCAGGTTTCGCAAGGTCGCCTCCACCGCTTCGGCATCCGCGAATTCGCACAAACGGTTGGTGCGCGAGCGCAATTCACCGGGGGTTTGCGGACCGCGCAGCAGCATCACACAAATGATGCCCAGCTCTTGCTTCGAAAACTTCAGCGAGCCGAATTCGGTATTGCAGAAACGGTGCTTGTACTTGGTGACGCGGCCGCCGTACCCGGCTGATTTATCGCTTACCATGTACTTCTTCATCAGCGAGTCGACCGATTGCTGAACTTCGCTTTCGCTCAGCTCGAGCACCGGATCACGATTGGTTTTCTGATTGCAGGCGTTGGTGAGCGCATTCAACGACAAGGGATACTGATCGGGAGTGGTGATTTCCTTCTCGATCAGGCAGCCGATGATGCGCGCCTCGTTTGGTGAAAATTCAATATTCATGACCACTTCCAACTCGGCGCCCGTTGTTTTAGGGTAGCGCCATTCAGCTCAAGAGTAAGACAGGTATCCCAAAAATGAAAACCAAAGCCGCCGTTGCAACCGCCGCCCGCAAGCCCCTGGAAATCATCACGGTGGACCTGGACGGGCCGAAAGCCGGCGAAGTTTTGGTGGAAATCAAGGCCAGCGGCGTCTGTCACACGGATGAGTTTACCCGCTCCGGCGCGGATCCAGAGGGCTTATTTCCGGCCATTCTCGGTCATGAGGGCGCCGGCATCGTGGTCGACGTCGGACCCGGCGTGACGTCCGTACGCAAAGGCGATCATGTCATTCCTCTTTACACGCCCGAGTGCCGGCAATGCAAGTCGTGCACGTCGCACAAGACCAATCTTTGCACCGCGATCCGCGCCACTCAGGGCAAGGGTCTCATGCCGGACGGCACCAGCCGCTTCTCGATCGGCAAGGATCTCGTGCACCACTACATGGGCTGCTCCACGTTCTCGAATTTTACGGTGCTGCCCGAAATCGCCGTGGCGAAAATCCGCGAGGATGCGCCGTTCGACAAGGTGTGCTACATCGGTTGCGGCGTGACCACGGGTATTGGCGCGGTGATCAACACGGCCAAGGTGGAGGCCGGCGCGAATGTGGTCGTGTTCGGCCTGGGCGGCATCGGCCTGAATGTGGTTCAGGGCGCACGCATGGTGGGCGCCAACAAAATCATCGGCGTCGATTTGAATCCGGGCCGCAAAGCGCTCGCCGAGAAATTCGGCATGACGCACTTCGTCAATCCGAAAGACATCGGCGGTGATCTCGTGGCCCACCTCGTGGCCCTCACCGACGGCGGCGCCGACTACAGTTTCGAATGCATCGGCAATGTGGACCTGATGCGCCAGGCGCTGGAGTGCTGCCATCGCGGCTGGGGAGTCTCGGTGATCATCGGTGTCGCGGGCGCCGGCAAGGAGATTGCAACCCGCCCATTCCAGCTGGTCACGGGGCGCGTGTGGAAGGGGACTGCATTCGGCGGCGCACGCGGCCGCACCGACGTGCCGAAGATCGTCGATTGGTACATGGACGGCAAGATCAACATCGACGATCTCATTACGCATAAAATGCCGTTGACCGATATCAACAATGCTTTTGACTTGATGCATTCCGGCGAATCGATACGCAGCGTGGTGCAATTCTCATGAATGACCTTACCTTGATTTCAGAACACGCCTGCTACGGCGGCGTGCAGCGTTTTTACCGGCACGAGTCGCGCGAGACTCGCGGGCCCATGAGATTTGCCGCCTACCTGCCACCGCAGGCGCGCCTCGGCAAGGTGCCCGTGTTGTACTTTCTATCGGGGCTCACCTGCACCGAAGAAACGTTCTGCATCAAGTCCCATGCGCAGCAGTCCGCTGCGGAATTGGGGCTGATGCTGATCTCGCCGGACACCAGTCCGCGCGAACCGCGCATCCCGGGCGATGCGGATAGCTGGGATTTCGGCTATTCCGCGGGATTCTATCTGGACGCCACCCAGGCACCCTGGTCGCAAAACTACCGCATGTACAGTTATGTCACGCGGGAACTGGCGGAGATCGTGGCAGCGGAACTGCCGGCACGGCCGGGCGCGACGGGAATTTTCGGCCATTCCATGGGCGGCCACGGCGCGTTGACGCTGGCGCTGCGCAACCCCTCGCTCTATAAATCGGTTTCCGCCTTTTCGCCGATCGCGGCGCCCATGCAGTCGCCCTGGGGCCAGAAGGCATTCACCAACTATCTGGGGACGGACACCCAGGCCTGGCGCGACTACGACGCCACTGAATTGGTGGCCCGTAAAGCCTATCCCGGCCCCATCCTCATCGATCAGGGCAGCGCGGATCAATTTCTTGCCGCCGAGCTCAAGCCGGAAAAATTTGCCGCCGCCGCGGCCAAGTCCGGCCAACAATTGAAATTGCGGATGCAGCCCGGCTACGATCACGGCTACTACTTCATTCAAACTTTCATGGCCGATCACTTGCGCCATCACGCGGAACAGCTTCGCTGAACTTGCGCGATAGCGATTTGACCGCTTCGCGATTACCGGTATGATTCGCTCACGCGCAAGGTTCCCGCAAGGGACTTAAATTGGAACGCGGTGCAATGCCGCGGCTGCCCCCGCAACTGTAACCGAGCAGCGAACGCCCACGAGTCCACTGAAGCTTGAAAAGCTTTGGGAAGGAGGGCGAGAGCAACGACCCGGAAGCCAGGAAACCCGCCTCGCGCCGTCGTCTAGTTACAGCCGGGGTGCGCTGATAGCTGCGGGAAAACCGTCGCGACGACAGTGTTGGAGTCGTCGCGAGGCTTTCAGTTGAAAAAATCACATACGTACGCTTTCGCGCGATCGCTTGTTTTGATCGCCCCGCTTTCCGGACTCGCCGCTCAAGCACATGCCGAACTCGAGGATCAACCGGACACGGTTGTCGTGACTGCCACGCGTATTCCGACGCCGGAGCTGCAGGTCGCCAGCAGCATCAGCGTGGTGACCGCGGATGACATCGCCGCCCGGCAAACTCAAACATTGCCCGATCTGCTCAAACAGGTACCGGGATTGAATGTCGTGCAAAGCGGCGGACCGGGCGGCCAGACCTCGGTGTTCATGCGCGGCACGAATTCCAATCACACCAAGGTCTTGGTCGACGGCATCGACGTCAGCGATCCCAGCAACTCGGGCGGTGCATTCGACTTCGGGCAGTTCCTGACGCAGGACATCGAGAAAGTCGAGATTTTGCGCGGGCCGCAAAGCGGCCTGTATGGCTCGGACGCCATCGGCGGCGTCATCAACATCTTGACGAAAAGCGGCTCAGGTCCGGCGCAATTCAATGCCGCCCTCGAAGCCGGATCGTTCGACACTTTCAATCAGAGCGGCGGGGTGAGCGGCTCTCTGGACCAGTTTCACTATGCGGCCAACGTCGAGCATTTTCACTCCGGCAAGACGCCGGTGACGCCTTTGGATTTATTGGCGCCCGGCGAGCGGCGCATCGATGACTACGACGACAATCTGACCGCATCGACAAAGCTGGGATTCGACGTCGCTGAGAATTTCGATCTGGGCCTG
>Ga0193726_1000811_pt1 | contig 28693 bp, 28 predicted proteins | sample H2c1metaG_FD_144928 | JGI IMG/M metagenome (GOLD analysis project Ga0193726, IMG submission 144928) | Soil microbial communities from a riparian zone of the East river system, Colorado, United States - H2c1 | ecosystem: Environmental > Terrestrial > Soil > Riparian zone | place: USA: East River...
CGGATCACGATCCGCTTTGACAATGGCAGACTTCTCATGGCCCGAGAGCCTGAGTCCTTTGAGCTCGTGTCGAGTCTCGGGCTGAAGGCGAAGAAGTGAGCGATTTGCCTTCGGGGGAAAGTTCCAGGCTCACGAAAAAATTTAGGTTTGGTTACGTCGGAAACCGAACCGAGACAAAATCAAGGGCCAAGAATTGTCCTCACCTAACAACCCTGTCTTAGGACATCAGGGAGCGAACCTATGAGCAGGACAATATCGATTGAGCAGAAGTGGCATCAGCAGTCGGAAGTGGTCAAGAGCGCGGCTGAAAAACTTCCTCCCGGTGTTGTCGAGCGTTGGCTTGAAAAGCTTAGGTGCCAAAATTGCGCAAAGACCGGCACAGCCCGGATTTCGCAGGCGGACGGATGGACCGTACACGTGGATATCCTTCCCGAAGGTTTTTATTTTATCCAATCCGAGAGTGGCAGCAACTTTTACTGTTCTTCGTGCGACAGCCCAGCGGAACTCTAGCGCCTCCTTACGCTGGGCCGTTTCTTTTGATGGCTGCGGGTGGGACTAAGGGGCCGTTTTTCTACTCGCGTTTCCGCCCGCTTGTACGGCTAGGGCTTGAGGTGAAGGGGAAATGACCGCGTACGTCCTGTCCAGAATTTTCACATTAGGGATCGGCGGCACGCCGACACTGACGTTCGAGGCTAAAAATCTGCGTGAGGCTCAAGAGCTGTGCCACGAGCAATGGCTGAAGGATGAACTGGCAGAGGCCAAGTCCGATGGTGCCTCGCTGTGGGATGGGAAGGCGAATCTACGAGCGCGGATGGCGCTGCCCGATGAGAGCGCCCTGTTTGCCGAGGCAAAGAATAACGGTCAGCCGTCTGACGGGCTGATGTTGGTCTACCTTGTCAAACTGGACGGCGGAGGGAACGACGAGCAACCTGTCGACCGGGGCACCTTTCCGCCGACCCGCACCTGATTTGCTGAATTTCAATGAAGCAACCCTCACGGTGGGGAATTCGGCGCGCCCTGCGGCTGCCGAAGATTGACCAAATGGCAGCGGGAGTTGATAGGTTGGGCGGGCTAGCGGTAGTTGCTCTATGAGTGATCGTCTCGATGATCGTTGGCGTGGCCGCAAATTCGCGCGGGCGTAGTGGAAGGGCGAAGAAATGAACAGACTCCGACGTTTTCACGAGAAAATGCCCTATGGAATAGAATCGTCTCGTGTTGCTTATGTCATCAACGTAGGCGCGCTGCCGGAAGCACTGCCGGATGCGGAGTGGACCGAAGACCTAAGTTTCCGCGCTGCCGAAGCCGTTCTAGGCGATCCGGGACTTAAACCAATTTACATTATGGCTCTCGAAAAGGGTTGCGCCGTTGTGACGACGCCGACGGCGAAAACCTGAGCAGGTAGCTGGGGAAACGGAAGATAAGCGGGACGAATGAGCTAAGCCCTCCGATTCGGCTCAGCCAACCCGCTTTCGTTCTATCGTGTCAATGAGTTGGGTCGCTGCGGCATACCCCGCTGCAGTTAAACCACTCAATGTCTTATCGCCGCGGTGTGCGCATTCCAGGATCTTGCCGGCAATGATCCGACGAACGCGATGTATATCGCTCCCTGCCGGGAGAATTAAACACGCTCGATCGAGCGCAATTTCCATCTTGGATAAGGTAGGGGAATCGAAACTTTCACTGATCACAGCGAACTCCTTGCTCTCGAGGATGAATGATCGACAATCTCTCCAACGCAGGTGTCAGCGCAAATTCCGAGATCGGGGAAACCCCTGAACCGCCGCCACGCGTAGGGGTGCAACGACTCGATCGCTGGTCGCACAAGAAGCGCAATAATAAATGCGCAGCTCGAAACCGGGGCTTGCGCGTTGATGGAGCGTTAGCAGCAACGGCTTGCCGCACCTCGAACACGGCGGTCGCAATTCATTCGATATCTGCGTTTTGTCCGGCATGTGGATGCGCCTGACTGCGCGAGTCGATCAGCGCCAAAATTGCGTTTACTCGGTCTTGCAGGGTACCTTCGCGATTTCTCTTATCGAGCCACAGAAGACCGCTGGCCAACTGCCTCAGATCATTTCTAGCGTGACCGACAGGAAGTTTGCGGGCTCGACGCAGCACGTCGGCGGCCTGGCGCCTAAAGGGCGAGGTCTGCGTATCCGAGGGGCGTTTCATGGCTAACCCGACGGTTGGATGGGAGCCAGCAAGATAAACTCTGAAAAGATAAACTCTGAAAATCCTGTGTGTCTGTCCGGTCTCCGACTCTATGGCCGGACTGCAGTACGTATTCTTTCGAGAGTCTTGGTTCCGCATGTGGAACCAACTCAAATCTTGTGATGATGGCAACCTCCAGGATCAGCAGAGTCGATGACCGAACAGACAAGGAGACGTTCTGTGACGTAGCTTTTTCAGCGGCACCGCGAACGATTACCGAACCCCACGGGCGACTTTGGCGCCTAACCGCGTGTGACGGCCACCGTCGCAGGGTCCGGGGCAGCAGTGTGAGAGACCTCCGCGCTTGTCAACGCGGACATTGGGGAAAGCGAAAGCTGGCGCGGGATCGGTAACCCTTTAGGGTACGTTCACCGCAGGCAATGGTCCGGTAGGCCTCGGCACGAAGTGCGAGTGCCCCCGCACCGTCGCCGAGAGCACCACAAGCGCAATAACAATGATTCCGAGCTCTCGCATTCCTCAAAGATAAAGCAGAAATCGCGCCAATTTTATGAAGCTGATGCGGCGGACGCTCAAGAGGGATCAATGATAACGGTTTGGATCTATGTCGATACCAGCAAGGAAGTTGGCGACGCTACCACCTCAAGGTATCCGCGACGGCAGAACTTGCCGACATACTTTTTGATGCCTTGATCATGATCGGCCCGCGCCTATGTTCGCCGCCCAACGTTTCCCGCGGGGCCGGCCGTGCAAGTTCGAATCATCGTTTGCCTCTTACTCCTCACCACGCTCGTGGTGGCGGTGGATGATGGCCTGCACCCGATTGCGCATAGCGTGGACCTAACAACCTTTTTGGCCATCTGTGGAGCGGCCGTGCTTGTCGAGATCGGCATTGCTTTCGCATGGGACCGGCGATAAGCGCGCCGTTTTCAAATTAAGGGCGCGGCGTCGGGGCGGTGTCAGACCCGCACCAACTGCCGGGGTATCTCGCGCCGTTACTTCCCCGGTCGCGAAAACTTAGGCTACTGCCTCGTCGGCCTCGGTCGCGCGGGGCGCTAGTTTCGCCGAAATTCGCCTTTTGCTGTTCGATGGTCGGACCACGGGGCAGGAAGGGGTGGGTATTTCCGAATAAAAAGAGGGTCTGGCCGGCGGTCTGCTCGGCACTTGTTCAACAGGCTGGAATGCGGAATCATGGTAGGAGTTGCAAAGTCTGACCAAGGGAGCCGCATGAGTGTGTCGGTTCGCTTTTACCTTTTTGTAGACGATGGCCTTCAACGCATCTCACAGCGGCTTATGCAGGGATTGGCTCACGGTAACGACGCCATGCCCCAATACGCGGGGACTAAGCAAAAGGCGGCCGATGTCATCGTTGAAGTTGAGAATGGGAAGCCCGTCCGGATTGCTAAAGCTGACGGCAATTTTCTAACCTTCGACAAGAAAGGTCAGGTACACCGGGATCTCGTAGCCGGCGGGATGGAAGCCATGGAGACATTCGCCGCTCTGGAACGTGCAGAGCGCAGGCCATCGTCAAAAGTTGTCGATCTGGCCCCCAAGCTGAAGCGCGAGAAATGGGAGCGCGACAATCGCTGGACCTTATCGAAGCAGGACTTGGATTTGATTTCCGACGACATCTGGAAGCGCAAGCGCGCGCCCACACCCAAGGTTCCGACAAGCCAAGGGTCTTGCTCCGAAAGCGCCTCCTTTGACGTTCGAGGCAAAGCAAGCCATCCGCGAAATCCAAAGCCATATCTTCGGGATTGACGGCAAGATGGAATTTTTGACCGAGCCCGCTTTGAAGGGATTTGCTTTCAAAGCTCGCAGGCTGGCGGAAAACGATCTCGACAACGCCGTTTGGCGAGGCATAGCGGAGGCTGCGGATCGTCGTCGCGAAATTCTGGCTCGCTATCGTATAGGCTCTGGGGTCTGGTACGCCTCGGTCGATGTGATCCGCTGGGATACTTCTCGGCACACTGGAAGGACCGAGAGTTTTGTGCATGAGCGATGCAATTCAAAGAAGGAAAGCGGACCAATATCCGCGCAACTGTCCCGATACCTTTGGTACGGAACTTTGGGGCCGACTACATGCTTTTCAAGGGTCAGTGTCACTGCGGTGCCATTCGTGTAGAACTGACAACTGACCGGCAGCCAAGCGAACAAGTGCTTGGTGCATGCCAGTGCTCGTTTTGTCGTAAGCACAATGCGAGGGCTTTTTCCGATCCCAAAGCACACGTGACATTGAGGGCCACCGATCTGCAGCATCTTCAACGATACTCGTTCGGTCTTAAGACTTCCGATCAAATCATCTGCCGGCGGTGCGGCGTCTATGTCGCGATGACTTTGACCGAAGGAGGCCGGGTGTGGAGCGTCGTCAACATCGATACGCTTGATGATCATGCACTATTCAGTCGCACGCCAGAGGCGCGCGACTACAGCGCCGAGGATCGCGAGGGACGCATCGCCAGAAGAAAGGCTCGTTGGTGCCCGACCACGCTCGTTGGATGGTCCGGGTTTGCTTCTGCGTAGGTCGATGAGGTCCGAAGCGGGTCATTAGCGTCGTTTCGACCGCGCATTGGTCACTTCCGATTTTCCACCATAAGCAGACTAATCCGAGGCTCTTCGGCATGTCTCAAGGGCCGACATTCCCGGTAGGTCTGTTTTTGATCGGTAAAGTGGACACCCTGTCATGCGATCCGCGCAATCTGCGGGTCGCGCCCAAGCATTAGCCCGGGATATTCCCGCACCGCGCGGGCCTGCTACGGCGGAACGAAAATGCTTCCTCGGTTTTGAATTACCGGAGGTGTCTCATGGAACAAGATCCGGTTAATGAGGACGCGGTGAGGGAAGAAACACCGACCGAACTAGAGCGGAACTACGGGATGTTGACCGCAGGAGTCATTACGCTCGTCGTATTGGGAACGACAATCTATTTGGTGTCGTGAAGGAGGCCATCTTGCGCGACGGCCCCGCTGAACCCTACCCAACTAAAAGGCTAGCGATGGTGCCGTAGTCCGATGATCTCACCGGCGGCCTTTTGGCGGACGGCGTGGATTTTTCCTACATGTTCCGCCGCGCCGCGACCTGGCGCCGAGATCAGGAACCACGGTTGGTACGAGAAAAGCCGCAAGGCCGTAAGGTGGAGAAGCCTTCCTCCCGGCCCGTCGACAAGGCTGCGGAGCGAAAGGCCGCTTTCGACTACGAACGGGAACAGAGGCGCGGCGAGCTTGAACAGGCGAAGGAAGAGGCCGCCAGGCAGAAGGACCGTGAACGCCGTCAGCAGGCGGTCGACAAGGCGCAGGCTGCGTTGGACAAGGCCGAGCAGGAGCACGCGAAGCGGGCCGCGGCCATCCAGGCCGAGGTCGAGGCTCTCGAGAAGAGATCGCAAACCGAAGAAGCCCGCTGGGATAAGGAGAAGGAGCGATTGGAAACCGCGCTGCGGCGCGCGCGGGGTTAGTTAATGATTCTTAGTCGGCGGCAAGCCCGAACCGGTCGGCAAAGCGCTCGCCAGGCTCGTTCCCTTCTTCAAGGAACATCTGGAGAATTCTCAGGCTGCCAAAAAGGCGGCTCAAAGCCGCTTTCAGCGACTCAGCCTGCCCGAACGCCAACTGCACGCGGAAGAGAGCTGTCAATCCGGAGGCGGGCATTCTGGGCAGGTGTCGCCGATCGAATCCAGCACTTCTGCGATTGCGACGCCTGCCGACTGCGGCGAGACGGCGATCCTCGTATTGCGCGGGGCTGAGATAGCCGAGCGCGGAGTGGAGTCTGCGGGCATTGTAGACCTCATCAATGAAGCGTGGAAGGTCAGCCGTAACGTCCTCGAAAGTTTCGTAGGCCATCAGATACACGGCTTCAACCTTGAGAGTCTTCATGAAGCTTTCGGCTTTGGCGTTATCGTATGGATTGCCGCGGCGGCTCATCGAACCTACGAATCCGTGCTCTCGTAAGACAGCGCGATAGGTTTCTGAAGCTAAGACAGCGCGATAGGTTTCTGAAGCGTATTGCGACCCACGGTCGGAATGATGCACGCAGCCCCGCGGGACACGAAGCTGGTCGTGATGGCGATATAGGTGATGTCAGCCACCCAAAGCTGGTTCGGACCATCCAATGTCATGGTCGTCGCAAGATTGGGCAGATCGGATCGTTGTGATCGCTGTCTGTCGTCGCGATGAAACGCCTGCGCGGCTGCGGATTGAACGCATGCTCGCGCATCAGCCGGCGGACCTTCTTGGCGTTCACCACAAGGCCACGATGACGAAGCTCAGCGTCAACACGCCGATAGCCATAAGCTTCGAACTCGTCGCAAATCGACTTCATCTGCGCAACGACGGTCGCATCGTCCGCACCTGTGTCGGGCCTATCGTAAAAAGTCGAGCGCGCAATTCCCATTAGCCGGCATCCTTCTGCGATGGAGACGCCGTCGGGCCGGCAACGACGGATGTAGTCGCGCTTCGCGGACGTGGCGCGTTTTTCAGCGCCCCCTTTTAAAAATTCGATTTCCAGAGCCTGGCGGCCACGCGCGCGCGATCCCTCTATCATTCCGAGTTCGATCTCCGGAAATCGCCGTGCATAATCCACTAGCGTCGCGCGCAAATTGCCGGCCGTCAGAGATGTGTAAAACCCAATCGTCAGCCGGCCAGTTTCACCGCGGCCGGTCCGATGCGCCCTTGTCACGAGTGAATCCACTTGCTCCAGGATCGATCGAGCCAGGTGAAGAAAATCACGCCCCGCGTCCGTTGCCCGAACGCCACCGCTCGATCGCTCAAAGATAGTCATGCCAATCGAATGCTCTAGCTGGCTAATGCACCGGCTTAACGACGATTGCTGAACCAATAGGCTTTCGGCCGCTCGTCGAAAGCTCCCCTGATCTCTGGTCGCGACGGCGTACCGTAGATGCTGCAGGTCAATAGCGAACATCCGGCTGTGAACTGCTATTCCGCTGGGCTGCTTTATTATCTATCATGCTGCAATATCATAAGAGAATGCATCGAACGGCTCGACGTCAAAGAAGAAAATCGCGCGGAATGTACCAAACAGCGAAAGAGAACTTCGAAAGATTTATGGCAGCCGAGTTCGCAGACTGGCCACTTAGAGTTGGCGGCATCAGAAACAGATAGTTAGCCGACAAGATGATTGTGTGGCGCACAATCTTTGGTTTAATAATGGCCGGCAAATGGCCAGCGCCAGAGTCCCAATCTGTTTGCCGTTTTTCAATGACCGATGCGAAGGGCTCGTGATCTACGCAAACAAACTCCCGCGGTGCGCGGTCCCGCGCGGCGCTGCTCGTTTCGCCACCGCGCTCGCGGGCGCAGGGGACGCGCCATCGGCTCGGCTTTCTGGCCATACGCGCGGGCGAAAAGCAGGGAAAAAAACGCGCGATAGCCCCCAAGCGCGCGAGGTCAATTCGCACGCCAGCGGTCCCGCGGGCGCGGACGACATCTTCCGGCAAGGACGCTCACCCCTTGTACTCCATGATGTACAGGCCGGCGCCGCTCCAGTCGGTGCAGTAGCAAATGCCGTTCCTGTCGACGAACACGTCGGCCGAATGCAGGACGACCGGCCGATTGGGACGCGGGTCGACCAGTTTCTTCGGAGCCGGCGGCACGCAGGCGCCGACCTCGACCGGACGGAACTGGTCGCTGATGTCGTAGACCCGCACCCCCGCGTTCTGGTAGGTGGCGAAGATCAGCGTGGAACTCTGGAAACTGTCCGGCCGGTTCTCGTGAATGTTATGCGGGCCGAAATGTCCACCGACCGCTACATAGTCCCGGTCGTTTGGCTGCGGGAAAGTGGCGATGCTGATCGGATTCGATTTCACCTGATTGTTGAAGACCCAGATCGGCTTGAAGCCGTCTTCCATGTCGTCAAGCACCGCTTCGTCGAGCACAATGAGCAGATCGCGGTCGGGCAGAGGCAAGCAGTTGTGCGTGCCGCCGCCGAATGGCGGCGACCAGTTCCTGTGCACGATTGGCTTCGGATTGCTCTTGTCGGCAACGTCGACCGTCACCAAGCAGCCATCGCGCCACGCGCAATAGGCTATATCGTCGGCGACGACCGCATGGTGCAGCCCGTAGCGCCCGCGCTCCAGCGGCCAGTTGGCCGTTTCTCCTGCCGCGAGGTTCATTCCCGGCAGCCAATAGCGGCCGACAATCTGCGGTTTGGCAGGGTCCTGCATATCAATGGTGACGAGAATGTAGTCTGAGAATCCCTCGATCATCGCCGAGGCGTAGGCCCAGCGTCCGCCAACATACCAGATGCGATGCAGCCCAACGCCGTCGACAGGCATGAAGCCGATTTGACGCGGCTCTGCTGGTTTGGAGATGTCGAACACGGCCATGCCGGCGGACCAGTTTCGCGCGCGCGGCGCTTCCTCGTGGCCGTGCGTGCCGGACTTCGGCTTGTAGTAGTTCCGCTCGTCCGCCATTTCGGGCTGAGAGAACATATCCCTGCCGTGAACGAGAAGCAGGAGGTCGTCGTGCACCTGCAGATGAAGGCTCCAGGTGTTGGACGGATTCTGGATGTAGTTGACCGTCTTCGGCCTGGTCGGGTCGCGAACGTCGACGACGGAAAAACCTTTCGAACAGACATGGCCGATATAGGCGTAACCGTTACGCACCATGATCTGCTGGCCGTCGGAGCGGCCGGCCTGATCGGAGTGGCCGATCAAACGCATGTTGCGCGAGTAGCTCGGCTTCAGCAGGTCAGTGTCGGTCATGTCGTCGGTCCTCCTGCTCGGAATGTCCAGCTCAGCCCTTGTATTCCACGATGTAGAGCCCGGCGCTGAAGTCGGTGACGTAGCAAAGCGCGTTCTTGTCGACGAATACGTCGGCCGAGTGCAACACGACCGGTCGGTTCGGGCGAGGATCGACCCATTTGGCCGGCGGCGGCGGCACAAAGGCGGCCACCTCCTTCGGCCGGAACTGATCCTTGATGGCGTAGACGCGCAAGCCGGCGTTTTGATATGTGGCAAATATCATCTCGGAGCTGACGAAGCTGCCCGGCCGGTTCTCGTGGATGTTGTGTGGCCCGAAATGGCCCCCGACCTTCAGATAGTTCTTGTCCGAAGGCGCCGGAAAGGTCGAGATGCTGATCGGGTTGGATTTGACCTGATTGTCGAACACCCAGATTGGCTTGAAGCCGTCCTCCTGATGATCGAGCACGGTCTCGTCGACGACGATCAAGAGATTGCGGTCGGACAGGGGCAGCGCATTGTGCGTGCCGCCGCCGAACGGCGGCGCCCACGTCTTGTGGACGATGAGCTTCGGATTGGCCTTGTCCTTGACGTCGACCACGGCGAGGCAGGCGTCGCGCCAGCTGCAATAGGCGATGTCGTCCTTGATGATGGCGTGGTGCAACCCGAAGCGGCCGTTCTCGGTCGGCCAGTTTGCTTTCTCGCCGGCCGCGACGTTCATGCCGGGGAGCCAATATTTTCCGGCCATCACAGGTCTCTTCGGGTCCTGCATGTCGATGGTGATCAGAATGTAATCGGAAAAGCCGTCGAGAAGTGCCGAGGCGTAAGCCCAGCGTCCGCCGACATACCAGAGCCGGTGGAGTCCGGTGCCGGCAACCGGCAAGAACCCGATCTGTTTGGGATCGTCGGGTTTCGAGATGTCGTAGACGGCCATGCCGGCCGACCAGTTCTGGCCGGACGATTCCTGCTTGGCGTGGTGATCGACCGAACCCTTGTAGTAGTTCTTCTCGTCGGCGAGTTCAGGTTGGGCGAACATGTCTTTGTTGTGAATGACGAGGAGCAGGTCATCGAAAGCCTGCAGGTGGAGCGTCCATGTGTTCGGCGGCGCGGCGACGTATTTCACCACCTTCGGGTTGCTCGGGTCGCGAACGTCGACGACCGTGAAGCCCTTCGAGAAAATGTGGCCGATATAGGCGTAGCCGCGATGCACCATGATCTGTACTCCATCGCAGCGGCCGCCCTGATCGCTGTGGCCGACGAGACGCATGTTGCTGGTGGCGTAGTCGGGCTTTGGAAGGTCGCTGCTGGGCATCGTATCGTCTCCGCGTTTGATTTTTTTGCCGCGCGACAAGAACTGGCGCGGGCTGCTAACTGGGGGTCGGGTCGGGATTGTCGGAGCCCCAGGTATCGGCTTGCCGAGGCTGCGAGCGGGGCCGGAAAAAAAGGACGGCGCGCGCCTATCGCGCGTCGCCCCTCGTCTTCAGAGGGCTACTTGACGCCCCAGATCTTCCTGTATTCATCCTTGTAGCCGTTGCCGGGATCGAAGATGTTCTGCGCGCCGCCATCTTTATCGATGTTGGCGGACGTGAACAGATGCACCGGAGCCACGTAGGTGCTCGGCGGTTGGCCGGCGAAGGCGCGGTTCAGTTCGTCGATGCACTGCCAGCCGTGCAGGTGCAGCGGCTCGGCGACAGTCGCGATCTGGTATCGCTTGTCACGGATGCGCTGGAACGCGGGAACCGAGCCGTCGCCGGCGGAGATTTGCCGAGGGTAGCCTGCGGCCGGATCGACTCCGGCCGCTTGCAGGGGCGGCGCCGAGAAGTCGTAGTAGAGGTCGTTCACGGCGATCGAGTAGGTCCATTCCTTGCCATACTTGGAGAGCAGCGAAGTGGTGAGCTGACCCATGCGGTTGGAGAGATCGCCGATCGGGGTGTCCTCGACCGAGAGCACCTTGCAGCCCGCACACCCAGTGACCGCCGCCTTTTCGGCGTTGGTCTTGGCGGTGGCGATCGCGTAGATCGAGTCGGTAAACAGCATCACGTTGGCCTTGCCGCCCGAATCGACGACGGCGTAGAGACCGGCCGCCTTGGCGACCTCGAGCGGATCGGTGGTGATGTTGGTGATGACGCCGGGAACTCCGTTGATCTTCCCCGGGGCGGGGCCGGAGTGCCAACCGACGACCTTGATCCCTGCCGCGACCGCCTGCTCGATGATCGGCGCCTGCTCGGCGGCGTCGATCGTGCCGAGAATAATGCCAGCGGGCTTCAAAGCGATCGCCTGGGTCAACGCGGACGAACGCGCGGGGACCGAGCCCTGCCCGTCGAGGATGCGGAAATCCCAGCCCATTGCCTTGGCGGCCTCCTGAGCGCCATCGCCGACTCCTTGAGCTCCGCCGTTCTTCTGGTCGGCCGAGACGTAGATGACCAGCTTCCCGGTTTGCGCCTTTGGACCGGTGGTCGGACCGGTCCAGGTCGTGACTGGCGCGGCCGCCTGCGCGACGTATTCCTTGGCCATTGTCATGAACGTATCATCGGCCGCTTGGGCCAAGACGATAGGCAATGCGACGATTGCCGCCGAAGCCAACAGGCTCACGCCAATCAAACGAAATCTCAACATCCTTTCCTCCCTGTGAGATGCTGGCAAACCATCGGTTCGCCAAGCCGGTTGTCCCGGCGCTTCAACGACGGTCAAGATTGGCCGTCGATAACGGATAATTGGGCGATTTCGCTGGAAACCAGGGCTGCCCTATTTGCTCCTAGCTTGGATCTTGCACGATACGAGTTGGTCGAGCGACGGTGCGCCGGCGCTGCGCGAAGGCTGCCAGCGCGATGGAAATCACCAACGTCGTGCCGTTGAACAGGGGTTCGACAAAGAACGCTCCGCCGAGTTGCTGGATCCCGGAAATGCCGACGGCGAGGATCAAGACGCCAAATATCGTGCCCCAGACGTTGACCCGGCCGGGCTTGATCGTGGTCGAGCCGAGAAATGCGCCAACGAGCGCGGGAAGCAGATAGTCGAGCCCGACATTCGCCTGACCGATCCTGAGCTTGGCGGCCAGCACGCAGCCGGCGAGTCCCGCGATCATCCCGGAGGCGACAAACACGCCGATGACATAGGCCCTGACCGGGATGCCGTTGAGTGCGGCCGCTTTCTCGTTGGCGCCAATCGCGTAGACATACCGACCGACCGGCAGCCGCTCGCTGACGATCCAGAGAGCGACGGCCAGGACGAGCACGTAGATGGCGGGAATCGGAATGCCGGCGATCGACGTTGTATTGATAGCGATGAAGCCCGGAGGCAGCGGGCCGATGATCTGGCGCCCCTCGGTGTGCCAGAGCGCAAGCGCGTACAGAATCGTGCCGGTGCCGAGCGTGGCAATGAATGAATCTATTTGCGCGACTTCGACGAGGAGCCCATTGAGCAGGCCGACCAGCGCTCCGCAGGCGACGACGATCAGAATGGCAACCGGCCACGGGACGCCGAACTTGACCTGCAGGCTGATCGCCAGGATATGCCACATGACGATGCCGAAGCCGATGGTGAGGTCGATACGGCCTGCCATCATCGGCAATGTCGCTGCCAGCGACAGCAGCGCGATGATTGCCTTGTCGCTGAGGATCGAGCGCGCGTTGAGCGCGGTCGGGAACGTGTCCGGCAGAAGCAACGAGAAAAAGACAATCAGCAGGATCGTCAGGATCGGCAAGCCATAGACTGGCGCCAAACGTCCGATCGCTCGCCAGCGCGATAGCACGGCAAGTTCCGACCTTGTAGGCTCGAGCGCGCTGGATTTAATTGACTGCATGAGCGCCCCGGTCCCGATCGATGAAACTTGTGGCCGCCGCTTTGGCGGAGTGCCCGATGCTGGCGGAGGCCGCGGCAAGAAGATTTTCGACCGACAGGTCGGCGGCGGCGAGTTCAGCGACGACGCGGCCGCGGTCGAACACCAACGCGCGGTGGCACACCTTGGCGACCTCCTCGAAATCAGTCGACACGACCACGATAGCGGCGCCGGCCTGGAGAGCCACGTCGAATAGCCGGTAGATCTCCGCCTTGGCGCCGACATCGACGCCGGCGGTCGGATCCTCGAACACATAGACCTTCGCACCGAGGTGCAGCCAACGACCGACCACGACCTTCTGTTGATTGCCGCCTGACAAGAGTTCGATCGGCAGCGTCGGATCGTTTGGCCTCACGCCCAGACGCTGACCTAGGTCCAAAGCGGCTCGGCTTTCGCGACCCGGCGCCAGCATGGAGAACAGGCGAAGGCCCGCGGCGACCGGATTGAGGAACAGGTTCTCGCGAACGGTGAGGTTCGGCACGATCGATTCGCCGACCCGATCGGCGCAGACCAGATTGACGCCGGAGCGCATCGCCTCCCGCGGCGATGCCGCTGCTATCGTTTCGCCGTCGAGCAGGACGCGTCCACTGCTGGTGGGGATCACCCCGAACAGCGCGCGACCGATGCTTTCCTGACCTGCGCCGCGAAGGCCGACAAAACCGATGATCTCGCCGGCGTGGATTTCACACCCGACCGGACCTACTGCGTCGACCATGACCGATTCAAGCACCAGACGCGGCGAGCCGAGTCGCTTCGCGGGACGTCGGAAGACCTGCGACGGCTCCCGGCCGACGATCATCAGGATCGTCTCGTCCGGCGTGGTTTCCGTCACGATGCGCTCGCCGGCGACGCGGCCGTCGCGCAAGACAACCATCCGGTCAGCAATCTCGAACACTTCGTCGAGCCGATGCGACACGTAGATCATGGCGACGCCGCGCGCGCGCAATCGGCGCAGCGCGGCGAACAACCGCGCCACCTCATCCGCGGGCAGGCTGGCGGTGGGTTCGTCGAGCACCAGGATTTCAGCCTCGGCGGAGAGCGCCCTGGCGATCGCGACAAGGGATTTCTCGGTTCGGCTCAGGCCCTGGATCCGGGCATCGGGGTCTATGTCGGCACCGAGCGTTTCCAACGCGGCGGCGGCCCGCCGGCGTGCCGCGGCCCAATCGATCAGGCCGTGGTGGCGCGGAAAACCGAGGGTGAGACAGATGTTCTCGGCGACGGTCATCCAATCGATCAGGCCGAGATCCTGATGGATGAACGCGATAGGCAGGTGCCGCAGCGAATTTGTCACGTCGGCGCCACGAAAGGTCACGGTACCCTTGTCGAGTGTGTAGACCTCGGCGAGGATCTTGATCAAAGTGGACTTGCCCGCGCCATTCTCGCCGAGCAGTGCCAGGATTTCGCCTGCCCTGAGATACATGCCGACATCGCTCAGGGCCTGCGTGCCGCCGAACTGCTTTGAGACATCGCGCACGACCAGGATTTGGTCGCCGCCCGGCTCGACGCCGGCGTTCCGATCGGCGGCGTTGAGGTTTTGCCCCCCAGCATCCATCGACGTTTCCTCTCGCCCTTGGGCTCGTTGGCCCAAACATCCCGCGATTTCGCGGTAAGATTATCGCAGCTCTTGCGAGAAGCCGCCGGCCTCGAAGCCAGAACGCGGCGGGCTTAGGCCTTTCAGCCCATCTACGGCGCCGCCGGCTTGGGCCCCAAAGCCCGAGCCTTAATCGCCCACTTGCACCCGCCATGGAACGCAAATAGAGAAAAATCCAGTAAGGTTGTCAATCTGATTTCCTATCCGCTGTATCTTGGATTAGATATCTCAACGTTTTCAACCAAGGTGCGAATAGATGTCGCCAGAAGATGTCAGACAGCTTGGACGCCTTGAACGCGCTTCTGAGGCCGTGGGCGAAAATTGGGGCTCGCTAGCACAACCTCCGCGTTTGGGGGAGCATTTGTCGACCCGGCTCGCCGAACTGATCGGCCGCGGAGAATTCGACGATGAGGGAAGACTGCCGTCCGAGCTCGTTCTCACCAACCGGTTCGGCGTCTCGCGGCCCGTGGTGCGAGAGGCGCTTTCACATTTGCGCTCCATGGGCTTCATCGTATCCCGCAAGGGCTCCGGCAGCTACATCAAGAAGCCGTCGAAAACTGCGGCTCACCACGCCGGCGCGATGTGCTTCGGACCCGTCAACAGTCTTGCCGAGGTCAGGAAGTGCTACGAACTCCGGATCGGGCTCGAAGGAGAGGCGGCTTACTGCGCCGCCCAAAATCGCGCGCCGGCCTCACTCGCGGCGATGCGCGAAGCGCTGGAGCGGATGGAAGCGGCGATAGCGCGCGGACAGGTCGGCGAAAGCGCGGATTTCGAGTTTCACATCGCGGTCGCCCGAGCCTCCGACAATGAGTTCTTCGAAGCAGTTATGCAGTCGATGCGCGTGCCGATCGAGTTCGCGATCAATCTCGCCCGTAGCCTCACGCTTACACGGCCTCTCGAACATTTGAGAGCCGTGCAGACCGAACACGTCATGATGTTTGAAGCCATCGAAGCGCGCGACAGGGACGCCGCGCGACTCGCCATGCGCACCCATATCGAGGACGCCTGCATGCGCATCTTCGAAGGGCCGGGTGGCGGCGCATCGCGAACAGGGGAGTCCAAGAACATGACCAAATCTGAGGACGTTTCGCGATGAGCGCGAAACAGACCGGCAAATTCTCGCCGACGCGCCGGTGCGCGACGGAGTCGAGCGTGCGTTCTGCGTCTCCGGCCAATATTACCTCGCTGCCCGCGACGCGCTCTACCAGTTGCCGGTCGCCGTCAGATTGCTTCGTGTACCGTTTTTTCCAAAACTGTCGAAACATCTTATCGGCATCGCCATTACTTACGTCTGTCGCTGTACGCGGAGAGACAATCATCACACTCACAGGAGTCCATGCTGCCAAACAAGGTGCTCAGATTCAGAGGCACGCCTTACGCAAGATTTCAGGGGAGGATTTGAATGGCAGCAAGCAAATGTCGTTCAGGCCCAGAGACCGGCCGCGAGGTCCGTCGTGTTACTGCGGATCTCGCCGAATATCTATCGAGCGACCGCTACCCGCTTCACAGCCGACTGCCGCCTGAGCGCCAGTTGTGCGAGTTGTTGCAGGTAAGCCGGACCGCGCTACGAAACGGTCTGGAGGAACTGGAAAGAGAGGGTCGGATCTGGCGCCATGTTGGCAAGGGCACGTTCGTCGGGGGGCGACCCCAATCCGTTCACTCGTGCGCCGAGGCACTGGGAGCCGACACAACATTGAGCGAGCTTCTCGAAGCACGCACTCTCATTGAACCTCAGGCGGCGCGCTTAGCCGCCTTGAGGTCGGAACCATCCGACCTTGCGCTCATGAAGCGATACGCGGCCCACGCAGCGATAGCCGAAAACTGGCCGTCCTGGGATCAATGGGATGAGCTTTTTCATCGCAGCATTGTGGAGGCAAGCGGCAACGGCCTTATCATCAGTATTGTTGACCAGATCCTCCGTGTAAAAAAGCAGACTCGGTGGACGATCACGCGAGCGAAAACGTTCGATCCTGACTTGAGAGACCGTTATTCCTCGGAACATCTCGCAATCATCGCTTCCATTGAGGCCCATGATCTAAACGGAGCCGAGAACGCGATGGGCCGGCATATCCAGGGGATCTCATGCAGCATCGGTCCCGCGATATCGCGGACGGCAATGGCGATCTGACTTAACAGGCTGTGACCAAAATTGCCCCAAAGCCGCCGATCGACAGGCTTCGTCGGGGATGCTCTTGCCGTTAGAGCTATCGGCCAACCGTGCAGTCGATCTGCCCATGGGGCTCATCGGTGGCGCTGAAGACTCGGTTTGAGTTGTCGAGGCCGAACGGCCCGAGGTTGATCGGCACATAATGCTTGTTTGGGCAGGCGATGCTGATGTTCTCAAGCTCCGGCACGGCTTCGATCGCGGCGCTGCCCATGCGATACAAGCTGTCCTGGGCGCTGTAGCTGTACGTCATCGTGAAGACGCGCATGAGCGCGTCGAGCACGCGGGCATTGGCGGCCCCAAAGTCGGCGGGGTCCCGCGACCAGCGCCAGGACGCCTCCATGCTGGTGGCCAGAATGCGGTCCTCCGTTTCAGGAAGCGTCGTATACCGGTCCTTGATGTAGTTTGACCAACCCGACGCGGTCGCTTTGAGGAAGGTGAACCCCGACAGCCCCGATGTCACGCGATCGCCGTCCCGATCCATCACCACTTCGGCCGTGCCCTGGCCGTTGCCATCCAGCGTAAAGGCGTGCGGGTGAGGGGTACCGTCCACCGTAAGTCGATTCCAACGGACCTCTCGAGCCGAGACTGTGGCACTCGTCATGCCCGGATAGCTATTGAGCAGACGCTTCGCAACGGCGCGGCAGAAGGCCTCCGGTCCGGCCTCGAGTTCCTCGCGCGCAACGACGTTGACGACGTTCTTGATGGTGTCGGTCGACACGGTCGTGGAATTATCGGCCTGCGTGTAGGCCTGTGCAATATCGCCCGCCAGCATGGCCCGAACCGTCAGTTCGCGAACCTCGCGGTTTTGGCCTTCGCCCGACAGCCGCATCACACGGACGCGGCCTTTGCCGTAAGTGCTGTTCAAGAGCTTCATTCGACCCCCATCCCGATCGCGTCACGACCAATCTACTGTTGCAGATCCGGACCTGTTGACATCATCGAAGGGTCGGCGCAGTTCCAGCCCCGGCCTTTGTCGCCGAAGGCGTCCCAGCCCGTTTCAGTGACCGCCACGGTATCCTCAAGCTTGATGAAGCCTCGGCGAGGATGCATCAGCGTCGTCTCGATCGACAGCACCATGCCGGCCTGTAACGGGAGATTGGCGTCGTAAGCCGGGTAAGTGACCGGGCCGCGATCGCTGAGGCGGGGCGCCTCGTGTCCGATGACCCCAACTCCGTGCGCCACAAAATGGGTATTGGCGGAGTGCGGAGACGACGACAGGACGTCTTTGACCGCGGCAAAGATTTCCTTCCCCAACATCCCGGACCGGATTGGAGTTCTGGCCGCCTGCTGAACGGCTTCCACCCAGCCCAGCGAATCGTCCAGTTCGGCGTCGGGTCTGCCAGCGATCCCCATGCGGCAGAGGTCGCCGATGTAGCCGCCATATCTGCCACCAGAGTCGAGGGAGATGATATCGCCGGAGTTGATGACCTGATCGCTCGGCGCCCGGTTGGGCCCTGAGCCGGCCGTGATCAAACAGTAGTCGAAGCTCAGTCCCCGATTAAGTTCTTCTTGGCGCAGCCGTGCCGTCACGTCGCGCTTCGTTATGCCCGGACAGCAATGGGCGAAGGTCGTGAGCATCGCCTCGACGACGCGATCGGACGCTTCGCGGATCAGGGCCAATTCGTCCCGAGTCTTGACGGCTCGAAGCCGCTCCAATGGCAGGTGAGAGTCGACGATCTGGCAGTCGGACAGTCCCGATCGCAATGCATCCATCGCATCTGCGGGAAAGAACGAAAACTCAACTCCGATTCTGGCGTTCGGCGGCATGATGCGCCGGATGTGATCGATCGCGAGATCCGTGGCGTCCAGCGTGCCCCAGGATCTTGTTTCAACCGTCGGGCACCAGAATCGGCCGTTTTCTGCCTCCGAGTCCTCCATAGCGTTGCCCACGTAGGCCGCACGGTCCGGACGCCCCTTTGGATAGATGATGATCGGAAGATAACGCGTAATTCCAATCGCATCGAATTGATCAAAGAAGAAAAAACGATAACCACCGAGCATGTACTGAATATTGTGCTTCGACGTGACAAGTAAGATGTCGATATTGGCGGCCTCAAGAAGATCGTCGAGGTGCTTTTTGTCGAAGGGAAGATCCGCAGCGGCATGGACGCCTGCTGCGCCTGGTCTCGGTGGTGTGGCGTCCAGCATGTGTGACCTCATCGAACGAGCGAGTTGCGGCGATGTGCGCCGGAGGGGAAACCCTTGAGGAAATAATGATCGGCAAATCGAGAGCTTACAACAGGACGAACCAACCAATTCTCGAATTGGATTGCCTAGCGCGCGTCGCTGCCCGATGCTGACCTCATTCCCCTCGATCGGTCACCGCATCGGATAGCGCCAAGCGGGCGCGTCGAGCCCGCGAGCACGCGTTCGGTCCGTCCTTACGTCGCCGGTATCCTCCCGAACGGTCGTTCAACATAGCCGGTAGGGAGCGGCGGCGACCAGACGCCCCTCCGACCAATCGGGTCCGATTTCGGCGTGATGACCGCGTCGGCGCAATTCCTCGACGGTGACCGAAGGGACGCGGTTTCTTCGGCGACCAAAACACCGGGCCGTGCCGTGCGCTGCCAGAAGAACGAGGCGAGTGCTCCGTGTGCCCGGCTGGGTGTCGATCGCTTCCCGCAGGTTCAGCCCGGCGTGGACCTAGCGAAGGAAGAACTGCGGGATCCATCGGTCATGCTGATCACCGCTCGGCTCCCCCAGGCGGGCTAAGGTTCGCGGTCGCGCATCGCCATTGTGGGCGAAAGGGTGGTGCCCGGAGCTGGACCGCGGGGGGGGGACCGGGCCGGTTTCCATGCAAAGGATCTCGCATCAGGTCTGACCCTTTGGCATGCTTGACTTGGATGCGCAAGAAGACGATGTGAGCGGCGCGGCGCAGGATCGCACCGCGGAGTTTGCCGCCCCAAAGTTCATCCGCTCCGGCCGACTTCCGTACGGCTGAACCGACGAACAGGAACGATCGAATGAAACAGGCTACATGGCGCGCCGATCCTCTTGTCTGGGGCCATGGGCCCCGTGTGTTCGAAGTGTTCCTCGAACCGACCTGTCCGTTTTCGGTGAAGGCGTTTGGCAAGCTCGACGACCTGCTTGCACAGGCTGGTGAAGATCGCATCGCCGTCAAAATCCGACTTCAGTCACAGCCTTGGCATATGTACTCTGGCGTCATCGTGCGCTGCATTCTAGCTGCCTCAACCCTCGAGGGCGGGAAGGAAGCCGCGAAGGCGGTCATGGCGGCCGTGGCTGCACATCGACAAGAATTCGAGTTCGACCACCACTGCAGCGGCCCAAATCTCGACGCCACTCCGAATGACGTTATCGCGCGAATCGAAGGCTACAGCGGTGCCAAACTTTCCGAGGCCTTCGCGATTCGCGATCTGGACCGGGAGATCAAGTGGCACTGCAAATACGCCCGCCAGAACGGTATCCATGTGTCGCCGGCTTTCATGATCGACGGCCTGGTACAGGCTGACATGAGTAGCGGGGACGCGATTTCCGATTGGGTGTTGCGTCTACTAAAGAGTTGAACGCGGTACAGAGCTGCGGCGGAGGCCTTTCCACGCCAACCCCCGCCCCGTTGCGCCTTCGATTTTGCGGGCAAGATGGTCAAAAAGGTGAGCGGTGAGCGGCTCGAAAAGTATGGGGAACGGCGGACATGTTCTGGAAATGCCACCACATCCGTTTTTGACCCCCAACTGCGACATTGAGCCCGATTAGCTTGAGGCCGCTGAGTGCAATATCTCACTCGCCGACCGGCCTCAAAGTGCTAGGCTTCAAGCATCGACAAGTGCGCTCATGGGGGGCACGTGCGACGGCGCGAGTTCATTACGCTTATTGGCGGTGCGGGTACTTCGCATTTTGACCCATACGGGGACAACTGGCCTGATCGGCATTTCGACCAGATTTGCGCGATTTCTCACTCGCCGCCCAGTCGCAAAGTGCTAGGCTTTTGGAAATTGCACAACACGTGGTCCTTACGGGGGGCACATGCAACGGCGGAAATTCATCAAGCTCGTGGGTTGGGGTGCGGTGACGTGGCCGCTTGTCGTGCATGCGCAACAACCAACGAAGATGAGGCGCATCGGACTTCTTCGCGCCGCGCAGCAGCCGGAGCACGAACTCGCCGCTTTTCTGCGCGCACTATCCCAGCACGGCTACGTGCAGGGGCGCAATTTCGTTCTGGTACCGCAAGTAGGGGACGGAAGTACCGCACGGCTCCCGGAACTTGCTGCCGCGCTGGTGAATCAGGGAGTCGATATAATCGTGACCGAGGGCACGGTGGCGGTGCGGGCTGCGCTGGCCGCGAGCAGTACCATCCCGATCGTGACGGCGTCAGCCGCGGATCCATTCATAGGCGGCCTCGTCAAGAACCTGTCACGTCCGGGCGGAAACATCACCGGATTTGCCAGTATGGAAAGGGATATCTCTAGCAAGGTCTTCGGGATACTCAAGGAAATGATCCCGGCGCTTACCCGGATTGCCGTCCTTGCGACACGCCCGATCTGGCCCCTGTTCGCGCCGGGCCAGGACCAGGCCGCAAAGGCGCTCGGTATCGAATATGGCTTCATCGATATGCCGCAACCGGAAGCGGTCGGCGCCGCCATGCGCCAAGCACGCGCTGAAAGGGGCACAGGGCGCTGTGATGCGTGGCAGCCCGTACCTTTCGTCTGTACAGCGGCGTCTGATTATCGATAGCGCGGCCGAACATCGGTTGCCCACCATCTACGAGCGGCGCGATGATGCAGAGCGAGGCGGTTTGGTGAGCTACGCTCCCAATGTCGAGGATCAATATCGTGCCACGGCGGAATACGTCGTTAGAATCCTGGCGGGTGAAAAACCGGGCGAGCTTCCTATCCAGCAACCGACAAAATTCGAGATGGTGATCAATCTCAAAACTGCAAAAGCGCTTGCAATCGAAATCGCGCCGACCCTTCTCGCACGCGCCGACGAGGTGATCGAATAGAGACACGCGGTTGCTGCGGTGCACGAGTCCGGTTGTGGCACTTTTCGGGCGTCACAGCCGGACTCAGGAGTGTCTGCTGTTGGGGGAAGAGCGGAAGTCGTGATTGCGTCGCCCGACTTCCGAGTCCCTGACCGGACGTTTCTTCCGGATCGCCCGATTGCTATTGCGAGTTCGGATACCACTCCAGCAGCTTGGGAATGTCAGGGTCCAGAAAATCCCAGGCATGGCCGCGCGAGGCGTAGAGGACGATGGCGGGCTTGAAAGACACGGCACCGTCGAGGCTTCCGACATAGATGCCGATGAATTCGGGACTCTTGTCCGGCTTGTTGTAGACCGAGACACCGCAGTTCGGGCAAAAGCCCTTTCGTTTCGTTGCACCTCGGTCGCTGGTGCGCGCGATTTCGCGAACCTCACCTGATATCTCGAACGTGGCTCGCGAAAATACGAGGACCGAACTGTGCCCGCCGCCGGAATCCATCTGGCAATCCCGGCACTGGCATTGAAAGCCGCGAATTGGCTCCGCGCTGATGGTGTAACGAACCGCGCCACAGGAGCAGCCGCCTGAAAATTCCATGGTGGAGTCTCCTCGGAGTTTGTCCTGAAACGTTCGGCAAGAACGCCGGCCGACTCCATTAGAGCACGAATGACTCAGATCAAGTGACAAACGACACGGAAATGTTCGGCGCACGATCAAATCGACGCGAATGGCCCGTAAGGACATCGACGCTAATTGACGCGGCCTCAGTTTGATACGAGACTCCGTTCGTTGGGCAAATTCATTCCGGAAGACCCGTGTCGACTACACGTGCCGAGCATTGACGATGAAGGGTTCGTGATGTGGGAATCTGCGGCGATCAACCTCTATCTCGCCGAGAAATATCAGAGTTCACTCTACTCATCGACACCGCAAGGCCGGGGCCGCGTGCTCCAATGGACCTTCTTTGTCGCCAACGACATTGAACCAGCTATGATCACGCTGTTCCGGAACCGAGTCTACTTCCCCCCGGAGTGAGTGCCTTGGGCGATCAAGCGCCGGATGATAACGTTTGGAGCTTTGGTTTGAAAGCACCCCGTCTTGGTTCATGAGATTGCCGCCATGCGTGTTGTCGCACTCGAAGAGCATTTCACGGTCCCCGATCTCGTCCAGCGCATTGATCCGAACGCAATCAGCCGGCGCGGCTTTCGCTCGAGAAAACCGCCCGCCGGCGGCCCTAATGCAGTCGAACTCCTGCCGGAGATTGGCGAGCGGCGCCTACAGTCCATGGATGAGGCCGGCATCACCGTGCAGGTGCTCTCCAACAGCGGTCCCGGCCCCGATCTCGTGCCCGGCCTCGATGGTATCGGGATTGCGCGGGCGATGAACGACCATTTGGCGGCAGCCATCGCCCGTCACCCCGAACGTTTTGCGGGGTTCGCCGTACTGCCAATGCAGAGCGCGGATGCCGCGATTGTCGAGTTTGTTCGTGCGGTTAGGGACCTTGGTTTTGTCGGTGCGCTCATCAACGGCACGACCGAGGGCCGCTTCCTCGATCACCCGAGCTATGATGGTCTGCTGGCGGCGGCCGTGGAGCTCGACGTACCGATCTATGTCCATCCTCACCTTGCGCCCGAAGCCGTTCGGCAGGCCTATTTTGCTGATCTTCCACCGGGCGCCAGCCGCGTGTTCGAAAGCGCCGGATGGGGCTGGCATTCGGAGACGGCGATTCACGTATTGCGCCTAGTGCTTTCCGGCGCACTCGATCGGCATCCGCGACTGAAGCTCGTCATCGGGCACATGGGCGAAATGCTGCCGATGATGTTGGCACGTGCCGATGACATGTTCGCTCTCGAAATCGAGCACCTGCAGCGGCCGATCAGCCGCACCATCCTCGACCAGGTCTGGCTGACGACCAGCGGTATGTTTAGCGAGCCGCCATTCATTGCGGCGCTGCTGACGTTTGGCATCGACCGCATCATGTTTTCGGTCGATTATCCCTATTCCTCCAACGCGAAGGGCCGTGCCTTCCTCGACCGCCTTCCGCTTGCCCCGGCCGACATAAGCAAGTTCAGCCACGGCAACGCGGATGCTCTCCTGAAGTTAAACGAAGCGAAATGACGCAACGCTCCACGTCAGCTATTGGCACTTTTCGGACTTAACCGGTCCAGCTGACGATGTCCATTCACAAGGGCAACGCGGACTTCCCGATCGCGCCCATTGAGGTCCGAAAGTGACCACCGGGACCGGACATCGGCGCTTTTGAGCGATCTGGGCAGTTCTTGCCGTAGTCGCGATCCCGCGAGGCTGTTTCATCGCTCAAGGACGACGAAACAAATCTCCGGCGCAGACGAAGGCATTTTCCCGGCTTGCGAAAAGGGCCTGAAACAGGTGCCTGTTATTAACACCGCGATGAAACTTCCGCGTCGCGAATTCCTGCGTTTAGCCGCGCTCGCCATCGGCGTTCCAGCCATTTCGCGCATGGCTTGCGCGCAAGCCTATCCGGCGCGGCCGGTGCGCATTTTCGTCGGGTTCGCCGCTGGCGGCGCGCCCGACATCGCAGCGCGCCTGATGGCGCAATGGCTGTCCGAACGCTTCCGCCAGCAGTTCATCATTGAGAACCGGCCCGGTGCCGGCGGCAACATTGCGACCGAGGCCGTGGTGGATGCGTCCGCCGACGGGTACACGCTGCTCCAGGCGGGCCTCCAGAACGCGGTCAACGCGACGCTATATGAAAAGCTCAAATACAATTTTATCCGCGACGTCGCGCCGGTCGGGAGCATCAGCCACGAGAATTACGGCATGGAGGTGCATCCATCGTTTCCGGCCAAGTCGGTCCCCGAATTCATCGCCTACGCCAAGGCCAATCCCGGCAAGCTCAATATGGCGTCGCCCGGCAACGGAACCGGGCCGCATATGGCCGGCGAGCTGTTCAAGATCATGGCCGGCATCGACATGGTGCACATTCCCTATCGTGGGTCGCCGCCCGCATTGACGGATCTGCTCGCCGGACAGGTGCAGGTAATGTTCAGTCCGCTGTCTTCGTCGATCGAGTACGTCAAAGGCGGCAAGCTGCGCGCGCTGGCGGTAACCACCGCCGCCCGATCGGAAGCGTTGCCCGACCTTCCGACCGTGGGCGAGTCTGTGCCTGGCTACCAGGCGAGCGGCTGGTTCGGCATTTGCGCGCCCAGAACAACGCCCGTCGAGATCGTCGACAGGCTCAACCGGGAGATCAATGCCGGCCTCGCCGATGCAAAGCTGAAGGCGCGGCTTGCCGACCTCGGCGCCACGGTGTTTGCCGGTTCGCCGTCCGACTTCGGAAGGCATATCGCCGCGGAAACCGAGAAGTGGGGCAAGGTGGTCCGGGCGGCCAACCTCAGGGCCGACTGAAGGGCGCGGCCTCGATCGATGTCCGGTTCCGGAGGCACCACGCGGCCGCAGTCCGTGGTAATATGGCGTCCGTTGACCCGCTACGGCCGCACTGGGAGGGTACGATGACGACCGCGACAGAAGGCAGGGAACTCACGCAAGCCGGCCCCGGAACGGTGATGGGCGAGCTGATGCGGCAGTACTGGATTCCCGCCGTGCAGTCATCGGAACTAGAGCGCGACGGGGCGCCGATCCGGCTGATGCTGCTTGGCGAGAAGCTGATCGCGTTTCGCGACAGCGCAGGCAGGGTCGGCGTGATGGACCATCGCTGCCCGCATCGCTGCGCCTCGCTGTTCCTGGGACGCAACGAGGAAGGCGGGATCCGCTGCATCTATCATGGCTGGAAATACGACGTCGCCGGCAACTGCATCGACATGGCGAGCGTGCCGCCGGACCAGGATTTCAAGTACAAGGTGAAGGCGAAGGCCTACCCGGCCGTTGAGCGAGCCGGGGTCGTCTGGGTCTATATGGGATCGAGCGCCAAGGCGCCGCCACTGCCGGCATTTGAGATCCTTGACGTTCCCGATGATGAAATCGCTGTCACCTTCATCCAGCGCGAATGCAATTATCTTCAGGCGCTCGAGGGTGAGATCGATACCTCGCATTTCGGTTTCCTGCACGCCGGCCACGTCGACCCGAACGACGTGCCCGAGGATGATCCGGTCTACCACACGATCACCAACCGTGCGCCCGAGTACCATATCGCCGATACCGCCTGGGGCACGCAGTACGCGGGCTACCGCGCGGCGGGTGCGGATACCACCTACTGGCGCTTCGCGAACTTCCTGTTTCCGTTCTGGAGCCAGGCACCCAACGGCGAGTTCGGCAGTCACGTGCATGCGCGCGCCTGGGTGCCGCTGGACGACGGCCACACCATGTTCTGCTTCCTGCGCTGGAAGCGCGGCGTATCGGCGCTGACGCAGCCGCAGCCTGCCTTCAAGGACGGCACGCCGATCGGCGGCACCGGGCGCGGCAACAAGTTCCTGCCGAACACGACAGACTGGCTCGGCCGTTGGCGGCTCGCCGCGAACCCGAGCAACGACTGGGGAATCGACCGCGCTGCCCAGCGCAGCAACGCGATCTACAGCGGGATCGACGGCATCCACCTGCAGGATCAGGCCATCACCGAGAGCATGGGGCCCATCACCGACCACGCGTTCGAGCATCTTGCGCCATCGGATCAGATGATCACGCGCACCCGCCGGCGCCTGCTGATGGCGGCCCGTGCGTTACGCGACAAGAACATCTTGCCGCCCGGGGTCGAGGACGCCGAGGTGTTTCGTGGAGCGCGCAGCGGGTACTTCGTCAGCGACGACAAAAACCCCTGGCAGGAGGTCTATGTCAGACAACTGGATGCGGCGTTGCACCCGCCGTCGACCCCATTGCGCGCCGCGGAGTAGGTGGCTGTACGCCGGTGCGACTCTCTCGTCTGGTAGCACGATGAAAGAGATTTGAATTCTGATCCCCCGAATTCGAAACAGGCGCGAGTCCGCGCCTGGCACCTTTGATGCGGGCAACCACCGGACATTTATGCGTGACCAACCCACGGACTCTTGAAACAAGCGTTGGTTAGGAGAAGGAAATGACGGATTCAAATCGCACCGTTCTCATCACCGGAGCGGCGCAGGGCCTTGGTCGAGCGATGGGCATCGGGTTGCTCGAACGAGGCTTCAGTGTCGCTGCCGTCGATCGCGACGCGAACGGTCTCAGCGCTCTCAGGGAACAAGTCGGCGCCGGACCGAAGCTCGAGGGGTTCGTCGCGGACTTGACCGATTTCGACGCCGCAAAACTGGCTGCAGAAGTGGAGCAGCGGTTCGGCCGGATCGATATCCTCATCAACAACGCCGGTATCGGGCAGGGACAGGTGAGGCCGGATTATCACGCTCATCCGCCCAAGTTCTACGAAGTGACGCCAGGCCAATGGTCCCGGGCAATCGCGGTAAACGCAAACGCGATCTTTCTTCTCAGTCGCGCGGTGGTCAAGCCGATGATTGATCGGAAGTGGGGTCGCATCATCAACATCACGACCAGTCTCGGGACCATGTTGCACGGTGGATCGACGCCGTATGGGCCGAGCAAAGCCTCGGCGGAGGCGTTGAGTTCTGTCATGGCCGCCGATCTCGAAGGCACCGGCGTGACGGTCAACGTGATCATACCGGGTGGTGCGGTCAACACGCCGATGATACCGGCAGAGGCTCCCTTTGTCCGCGATGCGTTGCTGCAACCCCAAGTGATGCTCCCGCCGCTGCTATGGCTCGTCTCGCCCGCGGCCGATCACGTGACCGGGAAGCGGTTCCTGGGCACGAGCTGGGATGCTGAACTTGGTTCCGATGCGGCGGCGGAGAAAGCAGGTGCTCCCATCGGATGGAAGGCTCTCGCGGTACTCCCCATCAGGCCTGCGTTCTGACGGACGCACCGCGCGGTTTCGGCTTGCACGATCAGCTCCGCCATTGGCACCCTTGAGACATGCCGACGGACACTGAGGATGTCCGCTTATCGGGGTGGACCGGAAGTCACCGTCGGATAGTCAAAACGACGCGAATGACCCCTTTCGGACATTGGCCCTGATGATGTCTGTGGCTGGTTGCGGGTCGTTTCCGCGCATGCCCGCTCGCAACCTGCTATGCTCTGGAACTGCAAAGAGCGCAGCTATCGGGAGGGGCGCATGCAACGGCGTGAGTTCATTACCCTTCTCAGTGGGGGAGCTGTCTGGCCACTCAGCGCACACGCGCAGCAACGCGGAAAAGTTCCTCGCGTGGGTGTACTGTGGCACGCGGGGAGTGCCGAGGAGGAGGCAATATATTTAAACGCTTTTCAACAAGGGCTTGACGGTCTCGGCTACATTGATGGCCGGACGGTTACGCTGGAACATCGTTTTCCGAACGAGCAACCTGAGAGATTTGTTAGTCTGGCTGCCGAACTCGTAGGGCTAAGGGTAGATGTCTTGGTTGTGGTGACAGGACTTGCGGCGGTAGCAGCGCAGCGGGCGACGACAGCAATACCAATTGTGTTCATCCTCGTGCCTGATCCTACCGGAACGAAACTGGTAAGCAGTTTGGCGCGGCCGGGCGGAAACATCACGGGATTGACGAATATCGCCGTCGAACTCAGCGCTAAGCGCCTCGCAGTTTTCAAGGAAGTACTCCCACGCGTAACGCGTGTAGCTCTGCTGGTGAATCCAACCGACAAGCAAGGCATGCAGCGCTTTATTGACGAAACCAAAGCCGCGGCAACCTCGCTAGGGTTAGATGTTCAACCGGTGGAAGTGCAATCGACCGGAGATTTCGAGCAGGCTCTTGACAGGGTTGTCGAAGGACGGCTGGAAGGCGCGCTCACGGTCCTCAACGGAGTATTCTACCAAGGCCGTTCATTAATCGCACAGGCCGCAATAGCGCGCCGCCTTCCGCTCATGGTATTCTCTCGCGAGACGCTTCAGGCGGGCGGCCTCATGTCCTATGGAGCAGATCTTCCGGCAATCTTTCGCCGCGCCGCAGCTTATGTCGACAAGGTCCTGAAAGGCGCAAAGGCCGCCGATTTGCCAGTAGAGCAGCCGACAAAGTTTGAGTTTCTTATCAATCTCAAGACCGCGAAGGCGCTCGGATTGGAAATATCGTCCATGATGCTTTCGCGCGCTGACGAGGTAATCGAATGAGGTTCGTCGACTTCCGCTGTTGGCACTTTTCGGACGTCACAGCCGGACTCAGGAGTGTCTGCTGTTGGGGGAAGAGCGGAAGTCGTGATTGCGTCGCCCAACTTCCGAGTCTGACCCTGATGTATGGTCCGGCCGTGCGTTGCAAGTGGATTTTGCCGAGCTGGCGGTAAGCGGTCTCGCATCAATGTATCCGGTCTCAGATTGGAGCTGTTTTGCTCCGGACCATCA
>Ga0193726_1000812_pt1 | contig 28668 bp, 21 predicted proteins | sample H2c1metaG_FD_144928 | JGI IMG/M metagenome (GOLD analysis project Ga0193726, IMG submission 144928) | Soil microbial communities from a riparian zone of the East river system, Colorado, United States - H2c1 | ecosystem: Environmental > Terrestrial > Soil > Riparian zone | place: USA: East River...
CACTCGCCCCGCCGGCGAGGAAATATTATATGCGCCGCGCACGCCCTATTTTCCTCCCGGCACGTTGCGAGAGGCGCTGGCGTACCCCAAGCCCACCAGCGCATTTGAGACGCCGGCGTGTTCCGCTGCGCTGTCGCGTGTGGGCTTGGGACGCTTGACTCCGCTGCTCGATTCTACGCGTCGCTGGGATCGAGAATTGAACGAAGATGAGTTGCAAGCGCTGGCCTTGGCTCGCGTCATCACCCACCAGCCGGCCTGGCTGTTGATCGATGAGGTGCTCGACTCGCTGGACGACCGGCAGATCGACCTTACCGTCGACATATTCACCAAGGATCTTGCACAATCAGGAATCATCCACATCGGCCGCACCGACGCGCACCATATGTTTTCGAGGGTATTGCACTTGATCATGGATCCCACCGCAAAGAAGCTGAAAGTCCCGGCAGCGGCGCCTGGCGCGCCGCAATTGGCGACCGAGCATTGAACATGCGCGCACCCCGCAGTTCAAAGCCCGCCGATCTCGCTGCGCTGCCCGAGAAGGAACTGCTGGAAGCCGTGCAGCGGCAGACCTTCGGCTTTTTCTGGGAGGCAGGCCATCCGCTGAGCGGCCTTGCACCGGACCGCTGCACCACCAGCGAGGGGCCCAAGGACGACCTGGTGGTCAGCGGCGGTTCCGGTTTCGGCGTGATGGCGCATATCGTTGCGGCCGAACGCGAGTGGATAAGCCGCGCCGCCGCGGCTGAGCGCATCGTGCACATGCTCGAGCTGCTGAGCCGCGCAACTTGTTATCACGGCGTCTTTCCGCACTTCATGAATGGACGCACGGGCGCCACGATTCCATTCATGCGCAAGGATGACGGCGGCGATCTGGTCGAGACGTCTTTTTTGATCATGGGTCTGTTGTGCGCCAGGGAATATTTCAAGCGCAAGAACCCGCAGGAATCGAAGATCAGAGGACTGGTCAATTATCTGTGGAGCGAAGTCGAATGGAGCTGGTACACGCGCGGCGGCACGGCTCTGCAATGGCATTGGAGCCCTAACAACGGCTGGGCGCTGGATCTGGAGATCCGTGGTTGGAATGAATGTCTGGTCACTTATGTGTTGGCCGCTTCGGCACCGCGCTATCCGATCGATCCCCGTGTTTATCACCAAGGATTTGCGGTTGGACGCAATTTCCTCAATGGCAAGCCTTACTATGGCATCCCCCTGCCCCTGGGTGCTCCCTTCGGAGGTCCCCTGTTCCTTTCGCAGTACTCTTTCTGCGGAATCGACCCGCGTGGTTTGGCAGATCGCTACGCCGACTATTGGCAACAAAACATCAACCATGTGCGCATCAATCGCGCCCACTGCGTGAAGAACCCGCTGCGTCACAAGGGATACGGCGCGTCCTGTTGGGGTCTCACGTCAAGCGACGGAGCCGATGGCTATGCCACGCATTCTCCGGACAACGACGACGGCACTATTTCGCCCACCGCCGCCATCTCCAGCATGCCCTATGCGCCGAAGGAGGCCGTCCAGGCAATGCGCCACTTTCTCAAGGTGCATGGCGACAAAGTTTGGAATCGATTCGGCTTCGTCGACGCGTTCAACGCCGCCAGGAACTGGTATGCCGATACCTACCTTGCCATCGATCAAGGCCCCATTGTGGTAATGATCGAAAATTATCGCACCGGGCTGTTGTGGAACCTGTTCATGAAGGCGCCCGAAATTCAAAAGGGACTGCGGGCGCTGAGCTTTACCCGCTGATGGAACCGCTTGATCAGTGGATAGAGCGGCAGTATCGGCATAGCGCAGCTGCCTTGATGCGCAGCATCTCGCCGCTCGGGATCGTGAAGGTGCGCCCAGGATTCGCGCAAACCATCCGCCCGCACAAGGGCTCGATCGTGGCATCGCCGGTGCTCGGCGCCTACGATCCGGAGCCGGATTATTTCTTTCATTGGTTTCGCGACTCCGCCGTTGTGATCGAGGCCGTGCGCGCGCTGTTCGAGGACACGGGCAGCACCGAGCTTCTCGGTCATTTCGCCGACTTCGTGCGCTTCAGCCTGTCGTTGCAACAACTTGACGGACGCCGGCTCGCCGATTCGCCGTGGCGGGACGCCGTGGCTGCCGACTTCAGGCAATTTTTGCGATCGGCTGAGGAGCTCTCGGCTGCGCACGGCGAATCGCTGTCCGGTGAGACGCGTGTGAATGCGGATGGCACCCTGGATATCTCCAAGTGGCCGCGGCCGCAGAATGATGGACCGGCATTGCGGGCCGTTAGCCTGCTGCATTGGCAGGCCGCGGCGCCGCTCGACGATGAGCTTGCCGCCGCTGTAGAGGCGCTCTTGAGGGCCGATCTTCGCTATACGCAGAGCCACTGGCGCGAAGCCTGCTTCGACATTTGGGAAGAAGAAAAAGGCCTGCACTATTACACGCTGCGGGCATCTGCAAGCGCGCTCGAGGCCGGCGCTGCATGGCTGGAGCGCAGCCAAGAGAGCGCCGAAGCTGCGCTCTACCGCAGCGATGCCGGCGCCATCCTCGGCGCACTGGATGAATACTGGCGCGAGGATTTGCAATTCTTCAAGTCGCGCGTATTGGAATCGCAAGCGCCCAGCAGCAAGGAACTCGACATTGCGGTCATATTCGCGGCCATCCACGCCGGAGCCCATGCGCCAACCCATTCGGTGCGCGATCCGCGCATGCACGCCACGCTCGCGCAGCTGGAAGCATTGTTCGAGGCGGAGTACGCGATCAATCGCAACCGGCCCTCGAGCCGCGGCCCGGCCATGGGCCGCTATGCCGGCGATGTTTATTTTTCAGGCGGCGCCTACTATTTTTCGACCCTGGCGGCGGCGGAGTTCTGTTTTCGCGCCGCGGCCCATTCAAGTTCGATGAGCACGCTCATCGCGCGGGGCGATGCGTTTCTCGAGACGGTGCGCGCCTACACTCCGCCCAGCGGCGACTTGTCCGAACAATTCGATCAGAATACGGGCGCGCAGCGATCTGCGCAGCAGCTGGCCTGGAGCTACGCGGCGTTCATCACCTGCATTCAAGCGCGCCGCCTGCTCGATTAAGGCTCAGGCCGGAAACTCGAGACGGGTGCTAGCCGATGTGGCGTCTGGCGACGGCTGCTTCGCGGACCACGCCGTTAACGGGCAATCGCAGTAGTCCCGCAAAGGCGGCGGCGGGAATCGCCGGGCTCATGAGGTAGCCTTGAATGGCATCGCAGGATTCAGTGCGCAGGAACTTCAACTGCGCGGCCGTGGTGACGCCTTCGGCGACGATTTTGAGATTCAGGCTGTGCCCGAGCGCGATGATTGCGCGCACGATGGCCGCGTCTTCCGGATTTTGATCGATGTCGGCAACGAAAGAGCGATCGATCTTGAGGGTGTCGATCGGAAAGCGCTTCAGATAATTCAATGAGCAATAGCCCGTGCCGAAATCGTCGATGGCAAGCGCGAAACCGAACTCCTTGAGCGCCAGCAAGGAACGCCGGCCGGCTTCGGCGTCGCGCATCAGCACGCCCTCCGTGAGTTCCAGTTCGAACAACGACGGCGATAGTTTGGCCTGGGCGACGGTGTCGCACAGCCGCAGCAACGACTCCGTCTGCATGAAATCGCGGCCAGAAACATTGACGGCAATGCGCGGCAACGGCATGCCCTCGGAATGCCACTGACCGATATCCCGGCAGACGCGCTGCAACGCCCATTTGCCGATATCTCCAATCAGTCCGGTCTCCTCGGCCACCGCAATGAAATCACCGGTCGGAATCTGGCCTCTCTCGGGATGGAACCAGCGCAGCAGTGCTTCGCCTCCCATCAGGCGCAGAGTCCGCGCCTCATATTTGGGCTGATAGTAAACCTCGAGACTCGATTCCTCGACGGCTCGCCTCAGCTCCATCTCCAGGGACAGGCGCTTCAACGCGCGCGCGTTGACGGCGCTGTCGTAAGCACGCAGCTGGTTGCGGCCGCTCGCCTTCGCCTCGTACATGGCGCCTTCGGCATTCTTCAGCAGACTCTGCACATCGTCGCCGTGTTCCGGGAATTGCGCGATGCCGATGCTGGCCGTGACCACGAGTTCGTAGCTGCCCTGCAGATAGGGAGATTCATGCGCGGCCAATATTCTTTGCGCCGCCTGTTCGGCCTGTGCGGCATCGGCGAGCTCGGTGAGCACCAGCAAGAACTCATCGCCGCCGGCGCGGGCAATTTGCGCATTTACGCCCTGCTTGCCGAACTCATCTGCCACGCCCTGAAGGCGCTGCGTCACCTGGCGAAGCAACCCGTCTCCGGTTGCGTGTCCGAGTGTGTCATTGACGCGCTTGAATTGATCCAAATCCACATACAGCAGCGCCAGACGTCGGTGCGTGCGCCGCGCCTGCGCCAGGACCTGGGATAGATAGTCGCGCGCCCATTCGCGGTTGGGCAACCCCGTCAGCGCGTCGAAATATGCGAGCCTATGGATGCGCGCGTCGGTTTCCTTGCGGACCGTGATGTCGCGGATGATCGCCAAAACATGGCCGCCGGAATTGGGCAGATAGCGGCACTCGAAGTGGCGTGCGGATTGAGCTTTCTCTTCGAGCGAAAATTCGAACAGCGCCGGCTCGCCGCGCAGTGCCGAGCGCAGATGATCCAGCGCCTGAGCGCGCTTGCCGGCCGGCATCAAGTTGAACAATGATGGCGGTTCGCCGGGCTCTTGCGCAGGCGCAGGCGGCGACGGCGACGGCGACGGCGACGGCGACGGCGACGGCGACGGCGACAATCCTGCGATCGGGCTGAAGCAATGTGCGATGCTGCCCAGACTGTCGACCAGGAAGATGCCGTCGGGTATCGCCTTCAGCAGCGCGGCGTTCTTCTGTTCGCTGAAGCGCAAGGCTTCGATGGTGCGCGCGCCGCGCATCACGTAGCGAATGCGGTGCACCAGGAGCGCCCAGTTGATCGGCTTGACCACGAAATCGGTGGCTCCCGCCTCATACGCGCGATCGATCGATTGGGTATCGTCGCAGCCGGTCACCATGACGATGGGCAAATCAGCGCCGCCGGGAAGAGATCGAATGTTGGTGCATGCCTGATAGCCATCGCCTTGCGCCATCTCGACATCGAGCAGAGCGATGTCCGGCATTCGCAGCGCGCACACGGCGACGGCGGCATCGCCGCTGGGCACGGTCTGCACGCTGAATCCCGCCTCCTTGAGCATCACGGCCGCGATCTCTCGCAAAATGGCGTCGTCATCGGCGATCAGCACCCGCGTTGGATTGACTTGCATGCTCATGCGGTTTTTCGCATCTCGAGTTGCAACTCATCGCGCACGCGATGATGCAGTGTTTGGATCTGAACATAGGTTGCGCGCGCGATGCTGAAGTCCCCGGCTCGCGCCGCGTCTTCGAGTTCCCGGCAAAGCTGCGCCAGGCCATTCGCGCCGACATTGCCGTTGTAGGAACGCCAGGCATGGGCGGCACGCGCCAGATCCGGCGCATTGCCGGCTTCGAGCGACTGTTCGATGGTGGCAATCAAGCCGCGCGAATCGAGCAGGTACAATTCACCGATATGCGTAAGCATATCCTTGGGACCGCTGCGCGGCAGTGCCCGAAGTGCATCCAGCGTCGCGCCATCGAGCAGCGGCGCCTGCAACGTCCCGGCCCGCCCGGCCGAGCGCGCAACCGCAGTCGCCGCAGCGGGCGCCGCAGCAGCCGCGTTGGCTTTTGCCAGCCAACGCGCAAGTATTCCGTGCAATGCCTCGCGCCTGAAGGGCTTCGCCAGGTGATCATCCATGCCCGCGGCAAGACATGCCGCGCGTCCTGTGCTCGTGACATCCGCGGTCAGGGCGATGATCGGAATCCGGCTTCCCTCGGTTTCACGGGCACGCAAGGCGCGCGTCGCCGAAAGTCCGTCCATCACCGGCATTTCGCAGTCCATCAAAATGGCATCGAAGCAGCGCGTGTGAAGAATGTCGAGGGCCTGCTGGCCGTGATGGGCGGTTTCCACCTCCAGCCCGAGCGAGGTCAACATGCCGATCGCCACTTCGCGATTCAACGGTTGGTCTTCCACCACCAGAACCCGGCCGTGCAATGCCGGCAGCACCCCGGCAGGTTTTTTCAGGGCCACGGTTCTTTCCATCAGCGGCGTGGCTTCATCCGAGCAATCAACCAGTGCGCGGTGCAGCTCCGCCAGTCGCACCGGCTTGGTCAATTCCAAGTCCAGCGGCGAGTCGCCCTGCGCGCCGCCTGAGCTCAAGCTCACAAAGCTCAGCAAGCGAATGGCGCGCAGATTCTTGCCCAGGCGCCCGCGCACTTCGCGCCACAAACCCGGCGTATCGGCGATCAAAGCCGCATCGATCACGAGCGCATCGTAGTGCGGCCCGGTGGAGGCGCTCAGCGCCTCTGCCAGCGAGGCTACCTCGGTTGCGCGCGCCGACCACGCCCGCAGAGTCTTGCCGAACAACATGCGCGCCGCGGCATTCTCATGGATCACCAATACTCGCGCGCCGTTCAAGCCGCGCGGCGGCGCCGGCATCTGCGCGGAGGCATCGGCGAGCGGCACGGACAATTGGAACGAAAACGTTGACCCCACGCCCGGCGTGCTGCTCACTGCCAACCGGCCGCCCATCAGTTCGATCAGCTGGCGCGAGATGGCGAGCCCCAAGCCGGTGCCGCCGAATCGCCGCGTGGTCGAGGCGTCCTCTTGCGAGAATTCGTCGAAAATCCTCGCTTGATTTTCCGGCGCGATGCCGACGCCCGTGTCCGCCACCTCAACTCTGATCTTGAGCGATCCGTGCTCCAGTCCGAGCGCGCTCAGGCGCAGAATGACCTCGCCCCGCTCGGTGAACTTGACGGCGTTGCCGCCGAGATTGACCAGGATTTGACGCAGCCGCACTGCGTCGAGCTTCACCCGCGGCAGCCTGGCCGGCGGGGAATCGCACAGCAGTTCAATGCCCTTGGTGGCGGCCCGCGCGGCCAGCATTTCCACGGTCTGTTCCAGCAGCTCAATCAGATCGCACTCAACCGGGTCGAGCTGCAGCCGCCCCGCTTCAATCTTGGAGAAATCCAGCACGTCATCGACGATCGCCAGCAGCGAATCCGCGGAACGATGAATGGCCTCGGCGAAACGGCGCTGCGAGGGGTCGATATGCGTGTCTAGCAGCAGGCTGGTCATTCCGAGAACGCCGTTCATGGGCGTGCGCAATTCATGACTCATGCGGGCCACGAAGTCGCTCTTGGCGCGGCTCAGGACCTGCAGCTGCAGATTGCGCTCCTCCAACTCGTGCGTTCTGATGCGCACCGTGTGTTCCAATTCGCGTTTGTAGCGCAGCTCGCGCTCGCGCCGCCGGCGCTGCAGGCGCCAGAGGTAGGCAAGGATGGCGGCGCCGATCAGAAAGTAGACGATGCGCGCCGCCAGGGTGTTCCAAGGTGCGGGGGCGACGCGCACGGGAATTGCCAAACTTTCGTCGCTCCAAATGCCATCGGCATTCGCCGCGCGCACTTTGAATGTGTAGCTGCCAGCAGCCAAATTGGCGTAGGTGGCGCGATGCGTGGTCCCCGCGTCTATCCAAGTCGTGTCGAATCCCTCGAGCTGGTACGAGTAGTGATTGTCGGCGGGAGAAGTGAAATCGAGCGCCGAGAAGTCCAGGGTAATGAGCTTGTCGCTGTAGGCCAAAGCCAAGGGACGCGTCGTGCTGGGAAGATCCTGGGCCGAGATCGGCTGGTTGAGCTTGGAAGCCGTCGTCAAAACCACGGGGGGAGCGGGCCCGCCGGAGGCGATGAGCTCGGGCGAGAAAGCATTGAAGCCATGATTGCCGCCGAAGTACAGCGTGCCGTCGGCGCTGCGGTAGTGCGCGCCGCTGTTGAACTCTTCGTCTTGCAGACCATGCACTTGATGGAACAGCTTGACCGTATGCAACTGCGGGTCGAAGCGCGCCAGACCGTTGTTGGTGCTCAGCCACAGGCGCCCTTCGCGGTCCGACTCGATTCCGTACACCACTTGGCTGGGCATGCCGCGAAGTCCGGATTGATTCTCGAAATGCACGGCATCCGGCTGCGCCGAGGTGCCGATGACGCGATCCAGGCCGCCGCCGGCAGTGCCGACCCATAGATTCCCATGCGGATCGAAGTGCAAGGCGTATACGGTGTCGTCGCTGAGACTCTTGGGATCGCGGTCATCGCGGCGGTAGGCGTGGAAGCGCCCGGTTTTGCGCTCCCATAGATTCAGGCCGCCGCCATCGGTGCCTATCCAGAGATTGCCCAGCGCGTCCTCGACGATGGCGCTGGCCTTTGAACTGGTGAGCGCATTGGCCCCGGCCGCTCCGAATGGATAGCGTGTGATCTTGTCGGTCGCCCGGTCGATACTGGCCAGGCCGCCGCGAAACGTGCCCACCCACAGCATGCCGAGATGGTCTTCATACAACGACATCACTCCATCGGCGGGCAGCGTGTTCGCGTCTGAAACGCTGGAGCGATAGGCGCGCAGTTTGTTGCTCTGAAGATCGAGACGATCCAGGCCCCCAGCCATGGTGCCGATCCAGAGCGATCCCTGGCGGTCGTTGAGGAGCGCCATGACCCGTCCATCCGAGAGCTGCGGCCCTGCACCGCCGGCCTTGTCCGCACCGTACTGGCGCTCATGGCCGGTCCGCGCATCGATCTCGATCAATCCACCGCCAATGGTGCCGACCCATAGCTTGCCTGCGCCATCGTCCGCAAAGGATTCGATTTCCGCTTCGCGAAAGGCATCGCTGAAGTAGTGGCCCAAGAGCCAACTACGGGGATTCCAATGACTCGCGCCGCCCTCGCGGGTCCCGATCCAAAGCACTCCGCCACGATCCTGATAGAGCGACAACACATCGCTGCCGCCGAGACTCTGAGGATTGTCGGCATCACGTCCGTAACGGGTGAATGACTCGGTACTGCGGTCGAATAGATCCAGCCCGTCGGCGGTCGCCACCCACAGCCGCTTGGCATCATCTTCGAGCACCGCCCAAACATGGTCCTGGCTCAATGAGCGGGAATTGTTTGCCTCGTGCCGAAACACAGTGAACGAGTTGCCGTTCTGATCCAGGCGAGCGAGACCGTCATTGACGGTGCCGATCCACAGCGCGCCATTGTGATCTTCGCGGATGGCGCGAACGCGCGAGTCGCGTATTTTCGCCGCACTCATCGCCTCGCCGTAAGTAACGAAGCCGTCCGTCACGGCGTCGTAGCGGCTGAGCCCGCCGTCCGTTCCAACCCAGATCCGGCCTTCATGATCGGTGTATATCGCGCCGATCGCATCGGAGGGCAGCGAAAATCCATCGGAATCGCGATGCCGGTAGTGCCGTGCTGAGCCGGTGCGCGGGTCGATGACATCAAGTCCCAGATTTTTGGTCCCGGCCCAGATGAATCCCTTCGCGTCGATCATCAGCACGCGCACGCTGTCGCCGGCGAGGGAATCCGGGCGCGCCGGATCGTGCCTGAATTGCTGGAAGGTTTCCGTGCGCCGTTCCCAGCGCGCTATGCCGCCGCCGTCGGTCGCGAGCCAAAGATCGCCATGCGCGTCTTCGGCCATCGACCAGATGTAGTCGCTGGCCAGCCCATGCTCGTTGCCGCGCTCGCGGCGAAACTGACGCACGCTGTAGCCGTCGTAGCGGTTGAGACCGGCTTCGGTCGCCAGCCAGACGTAGCCCTGGGAATCTTGCAGGATGCTGTAGATGGAGCTCATGGAGAGCCCATCGCGCATCGTCAGATGCTCAAAATACAGCGGCCGCACCGCCGGGATCGGGGGATCCGCGAACGCGGCGCCGCTCAAGCCCAGCGCCGCTACGCAGGCAGCCAGAATGTTGAAATTGCGCCTGCGATTCCCCACGAAATCCGCCGTCTATTCCGGCTTGGGAACGTCGACGCCGGTGTAGCCCTCGCTCCAGGCGTAGCCCTCGCTCCAGTGGTAACCCTCGCTCCAGGCGTAGCCTTCGCTCCAGTGGTAGCCCTCGCTCCAGGCGTAGCCTTCGCTCCAGTGGTAGCCGCTGCTCGAGGTGTAGGCGCCGTTCCATAGCAAGCCATCACCCAGCAGAGGGATATCCTTCAGCAGGCCGCCGACCAGCGGCAGTTTCGATGCCAGCGTGAAGACGCTGCTCAGCAAAGAACGCAGCGGAGTCGCGCTCGCCGTGACTTGCATGATGTAGAAGTTGCCGTTGGCGTCTTCATTGGCACGGCCGCCGTAATGCTGCAAGCCCGCGAGATCGAGCAGCACGTTGATGCCCTGATTCGCGCATCCCGTCGCGGTGCTGTAGGCAGCGTCATGCGCATCCACGAGGCCCGCGCCTTGTTGGAAAACGCTGTAGGCAAGGTCACCGGAGGCGTTGACTGCCGGGTGCGCGCCGGACATGAGCCGGCACTTCACTTGATCGGGCGTCAACGAAGGATTCACTTGAAGCATCAGCGCCACGACGCCGGTGACTGTCGCCGCGGCCTGCGAGGTGCCGGACATGGTCATGTCGCTGTAGGGTTCGGTAAACCATGACGGATATTGGTGCGCCAACGTACCGTTGTCGGGCGCATATGCCGTGATGTGGCCGCCCATTCCCAGCACATCGGGCTTCACGAATCCTTCCAGGGTCGGGCCCGTCGATGAGAACGAGTCCAATCGATATTGGCTGGCCTGCATCGGATACCAATTGTCCGTTACCGCGCCGACCGTGATGACATAGGGAACGTTGCCGGGCGCATTGATGGACAAGGCATCCGGGCCGCGATTGCCCGCTGCCGTAACCACCACGATTCCCGACGCCCACGCAGCCATGACCGCCTGGTTCAGGGGATCCTGCCAATACGGGCCGGAGGGCGGAGCGCCGAGCGACAGATTCAAGACGCGAATGCCAAAGCGCTGCCGCTGGCCGATGACCCATTGAACCGCGTTGATCACATCCGAATAGAGTCCGTTGCCGTTGCTGTCGAGGGCACGCACAGAAACGAGATTGACTCCGGGCGCGACACCCTGGTATCTGCCCGTGGTCGCGACACCGCTGCTCGCGATGACCGAGGTCACATGGGTGCCATGGCCATAAGCATCGGAGATGTTTCGGCTATACGACTCGAGGATCGAGGGCAGGTAGTAGTGCGGATTTTGGCGCGCCAGAATCACGTCGTACTGGGCGATGATGCGGCTGCGGCTCTCGCCCGGAGCGCTCTGCAGCGGTCCTTGGTTGCTCCAAAGTCCTGAATCGATGACTGCGACGGTGACGCCGCGTCCCGTCATCCCGCCGAGGTGCAGGTTGGCGGCATCCACTTCGCTCGGATAATAAGTCTCCGGCAGCGTGCCCATGGAACTCGCAACCACGGCGCTGTCGTCGTAAATATGCAACTGCGGCACGTTCTGCGCGCGCAGCGTCGACATCTCGCGTTCATCGAGCGCCGCTGCAACTGCGCGGATGATGCTCAAGTCCGTGCTCACCACACCGCCCGCGCGCGACACTGCAGCACGCGCCGCATCGGCGCTCTGCGCCTGCACGATGTAGCGATGACGCGGAAATGCCGCCGCGACACCCAGGAAAGCGGGCGCTTGCGCGGGCTGCGACGCCAGCGGCCCAGGGACTGCCGGCCTGCTGGGCGCGCCTGCGGTTACCGCCGGCGGCTCGTTGCCGCGGAAGTTCGACGCCGACAGGCCCATGAGGCCGAGGACGCCCAAGCTCAATAATCCGATCCGCTGACGATACCTGCGTGACATGTTGCTTTTTCCCATTTGCGATCAGTGCTTCTTCTAAGGAAACATTCTCTGCGATATGGGCCGTCTAGAAATAGCGACACTCACCATAACACCAGTGACGCACGTCTCACTTATCGATGCCGCTCCGTATATGTAAATACGGCAGTAAATGCTGCGCACGCGATGCGTGGTATGGCGCGTCATGCGTGCGACATAACTACTTTGCGAACGAGAAGCAGTCGACGGCGGCTTTAGAACCGCAATATTTTGTTGACCACGAGGACCGTGATGAGCGCGGTAATCAGGGAAATCAAAACAGTAATGCTCACGCCGATGACGCCGTCGCGATGCTCGCGGTACCAAAGGTCGGCGCGTCCGCGCCGCGTGTGAAGACGGATGGCCCCATCCGCGCCCGCAAAAGTAACCGCCGCATACAGCATTCCATCGCTGCGCCGCGCATAGGTGATCAAGCGCCGGTACTGCAGGTAGCGCAACGGCAATTCGAGTTTTGCAGTGAGCAATTTGGCGCGTATCTCCTCGGGGAACTCGGAGGCATCCAAGCTCTGCAGCTTGCCATCCTTGTGCCAGGCCTCCCCTTCCGACAAAGGATGCATCGCAAGCCACAATAGTTGTTCGCTGGTTACCTGCACATCCTCGTCGATGTTCTCGCGGTAGTAATACAAACCGTGCAAAATCCGGTCTTCGTCGTCTCGGCTCATTTTCTATGGTGTCGCATAATCTAAAGTGGCAACATGCAGGCGATGGAGTGGCGCCATTAAGCAATTGATTCTACATCGCTCGCGCGCGGCGACCCAATTGGCATTCGCGCTGTTGTTGCTATGCGCCGCGGGCAGCTGCTTCGCGGGCAGCATTCTGTTCATCGGCAACAGCTTTACCTTCGCATATGGCTCGCCGGTGCGTTACTACCGCGCCGAAAGCGTGACCGACCTCAATGGCAGCGGACAAGGCGGCGTGCCTGCCCTGTTCAAGTCGTTTACGGTTGAGGCGGGCTTAAGTTACGAGGTTTACCTCGAAACCGAGCCGGGCGTCGGTCTCGACTGGCACCAAGAGCACAAACTGGCCGTCATCGGCCGGCGCCCGTGGGATGCCGTCGTAATGCACGGATTCAGCACCCTGGACTCAAAAAAACCCGGCGACCCGGCCCTGTTGGTCGCGAGCGTGCATCAGATGACGGAGTTCTTGCGCGCCAAGAACCCCAAGGCCGATATTCGCATCATGGCGACCTGGCCGCGCGCGGATCAGACCTACCAGCCCCGGGGTGCCTGGTACGGCAAGCCCATCGAAGCCATGGCTCACGACGTGCGCGAAGGTTACAACCGCGCAGCGGAGGCAACCCCGGGCATCAAGGTCATTCCCGTGGGCGATGCTTGGGTTCGGGCCATGCATGCCGGGGTTGCCGATGCCAATCCCTACGACGGCATCGACGCGGACAAGCTCAATTTGTGGACCTATGACAGCTATCACGCCAGCACCTACGGCGACTATCTGGAAGCGCTGGTCGTGTTCGGCGCGCTCACCGGCCGCGACCCGCGCTCGCTCGGTGAGCGCGAGTGCTCAGCCTTCGAGCTCGGGCTCTCCACCACGCAGGCGGCAGCCCTGCAGCAGGTGGCGTTTGATCAATTGGCCGCAGAGGGTACACTGGCCCCCGCGAAAACGAAGCCTGCAAGTTCGTCGACTCCGCCTTCGAAGTGCGGCGCTTCGCTCTCCGGATGAATGGATCAACAAGAGGGAACTATCATGCGTCGATTGATGACACTGGCATTCGGTTGTTGCGTGCTCGCTTCGCCGCTGTATGCGGCACTGAAGCCCGGCGCCGCGGCACCCGCCTTCACCACCCAGGCGACCTTGGCCGGCAAACCATTCACGTTTTCCCTGGCGGACGCGCTCAAGAACGGCCCCGTCGTGCTGTATTTCTATCCGGCTGCGTTCACCAAGGGCTGTACCGTCGAGGCGCATGAGTTCGCCGAAGCGACGGATAAGTTCAAGGCGCTCGGCGCCACCGTCATCGGCGTTTCGCACGACTCCATCGACACGCTGAACAAATTCTCGGTGAGCGAGTGCCGCAACAAATTTGCAGTGGCCTCGGATGCCGACAAGAAAATCTCGACCGCCTACGATGCCAACCTGTTCATCACGTCCTATTCGAGCCGCACCTCGTATGTGATCGCGCCCAACGGCACGGTGATTTACGAGTACACGGCGCTCAACCCCGACAAGCACGTCGAGAACACCATGGCGGCCGTGGTGAAGTGGCAGTCCGAGCATAAGACAGGCGGTTGAGCGTGAGCTTCTCGCTCTACGCGGCAACCGTTCCCACCTATCGCCAGATCCTGGGCGCGGTAAGCGGCCTGCTCGCCAAGGCGGAGTCGTTCTGCGCCGAGAAGAATCTGGCGCCCGAAGAAATCATCCAAGCCCGGCTCGCCGGGGACATGCTGCCCTTCGCCTATCAAGTGAAATCCACCTCCGTGCATTCGCTCGGCGCCATCGAGGGATTGCGCAAGGGTGTTTTTTCTCCCGATCTGACCCCGCCGCCGCAGAGCTTTCACGATCTCAAAGCCAACATCGCGCACGCGCTCACGACGCTCGAGGCGATCGACCCGCAGGAGATCGATGCTTTCGTTGGCCGCGACATGCGCTTCGCATTCGGCGAGCGTCAATTGAATTTCACGGCCGAGGACTTTCTGCTGTCGTTTTCTCAGCCTAATTTCTACTTTCACGCCACCACGGTTTATGACATTTTGCGCTGGAAAGGCCTGCCGATCGGCAAGCGCGATTTTGCCGGCCGCCTGCGGCTCAAAGCCTGACGCCGGGCCGGTAGAATGACGGCTGAATCAAGATCTTCGGCGTTCACGCCGAAGCTGGTCACCGTCTGGCGTGAAGGCAAGCTTGGCAAGCTATGGCGCGGCGATGCGCTCGCGGGCCTCACGGTAGCCATCGTCGCGCTGCCGCTGGCCATGGCGCTCGGCATTGCCAGCGGCGCCTCGCCCAATCAAGGGTTGGTGACCGCCATCATTGCCGGTTTTCTGATTTCGCTGCTCGGCGGATCGCGGGTGCAAATCGGCGGCCCAACCGGGGCGTTCGTCGTGATCGTTGCCGGCGTCATCGCCGCGCATGGCTACGCGGGTTTGATTTTGGCCACGCTGCTCGCCGGCTTCATTCTGATTGCGGCAGGCTATGCGGGGGTTGGGAGACTCATTCGTTTCATCCCAATACCGGTCATTACCGGATTCACCGCCGGGATTGCGGTGATCATCGCTTCGAGTCAGGTGGGCGATTTTCTCGGCCTCACCACCCTTAAGCTGCCGGCCGAATTCATTCCCAAATGGGCTGCATATCTGCACGCCCTGGGTTCCACCAACCTGTACGCCGTGGGCGTCGGAACCGGCACCTTGACCATGATCGTGCTGCTGCGGCGGTTCGCGCCGCAGCTGCCCGCGTTTCTGATCGCGCTGCTGCTGGCCTCGTTGGCTGTTGCGCTGCTGCATCTGCCGGTCGTCACAGTGGGCGATCGATTCCCGTCCATGCCGACGGGAATTCCCGCGCCGCATGTACCTCAGGTTTCGCTCGCGCTGCTGCAACAGCTGTGGCCCTCGGCCTTCATCATTGCCTTTCTGGCGGGATTGGAATCGCTGCTATCCGCCACCGTGGCTGACGGAATGACCGGCTACAGCCATCGTCCCGGACAAGAACTGGTTGCCCAGGGCATCGCCAACATTGGCTCCGCCTTATTTGGCGGCATGCCGGCAACCGGCGCAATCGCCAGAACAGCCACCAACATCCGCGCCGGCGGTCACACGCCGTTGGCGGGAATATTCCACGCGGTGTTTCTGCTGCTGCTGCTGTTGATCGCCGGAAAACTCATCGCCCTCGTGCCGATGGCGGCGCTGGCCGCGATTCTGCTGGTCGTCGCGTGGGGCATGAGTGAAATGGAGCGCTTCAAGAGCCTGTTGAGAATGGACGCGGGCGAGCGCGCCATACTTCTTCTGACCTTTGGGCTGACCGTGCTCGTCGATCTCACCGTGGCAATCGGCGTCGGCGTCACGCTTGCCTCGTTGCTGTTTCTTGCGCGGATGAGCGACACGGCGGGCCTGTTGTCCGCGGAACTGAGCGTCGACGATCCGGCGCAGCGCAACGGTGTTCTTCGGCGTCGCGCGCGAAATGCTGGCCGCCCTGCGCCGCTCCGGCCGCAAACCTCGGATCATCATCCTGAGAATGGATCAGGTGCCCTATATCGATTCCAGCGGCGCAAGCGCGCTGGAGGAATTTGTGCGGCAGGCAGCGCGCGAAGGAACCCAGATCATTCTGTGCGACTTGCGCGCGCAGCCCGATGCTTTCCTCGCCAAGCTTTGGCCCAACTTCGAGGGAGCCAGGCGAGCGGCGACATTTCAAGCTGCCCTGGATGAGATCGAGTGACGCCGGTCGCTACTTGATTTTCGCAACCCGCCCCTCGGTCGGGAACTTCTGAAATTGCAGCGCATCGTGACCGGGGACGATGCGCTCAACCGAGCCCGCCAGCTCGATCATGCGTTCCTGCGCCTTGATATTGCCGGCATGGTCCGCGTCGCTGAATGTGGCGCTTGCCTTGTGCTCGGCCAAATTGCGGTAGAAATACACGTTGTCCGAGGCCAGCACGTAGGGCGGGCTGCCGTCCACCCGCAAATACTCCGAGGCAAAAGTGTGCCGCGAGCCCACGAATACACGGATTCCCGGCAGTATTTCGACATTATCGCCGTCGATGAGCCGCAGACGTCCTTCGGTGTTGAGACGCACCAATTGCTGGATATCATCGGGGTCGATGCCGCCGTGCTGGCCGCCGGACTGCCAGGCATCTCCCGTGTAGTAGCGAAACTCATCCTTCTGAATCCAGACGATCGCTTTCGGGAACAGATCGATGCCTCCCATGTGATCCCAATGGGCGTGACTGATCACGATGTCCGTGACTTCTTCCGGCTTCACGCCGGTAAGCTTTACCGCCTCATCAGGCCGCAGATAGTCGGTGATCTTCCACTGCTTGAACCAACGGTCGCGGTGAAAGCCGCTGTCGAAGAGAATGTTGTGGCCGCCGCCTCGGATCAGCCAAACGACAAAGTCCACGTCGACCTTCTCGTCTTGCGGGCCGCCCACGACCAACGCGCCCACGGGAATCCCCGGAGACACTCCGTAGCGAATCGCCTGGATCGAATAATCGACCGGCGCGTTCGCTCCCATCAATGCGGCGGCCACCGCGGCCAGCATGAGACGTTTCATATGTTCTTGCGCCGCCCTTGACTGATGTTATTTCTTGGCTTGCGCCAGATACGCCTTGCTCTCATCGCCCACAATGGCAACCAAATTCCCCATGGTCAGATTGGCATCGATGAGATGCAGGCCCCAGTCCTGCAACGGCTGGCCGTTTACCACCACATCGCCCGAGATGTCATTGGTGCGGGCGCCGCCCGGCGTCGGATGCACAGTCACTGCCAGATAGGAGCCGTGCTCGTCCGCAACGCATTGCGCGCTCAATAGTCCCGGCACTTTGACGAAAGCGGTTTCAATCGGCTTCGCCGGTTGAGTCCAATCGAAGGGTTCTCGCGGGCCGTCGGAGCCCGTGGAAATCCGGCCCGCGGAGAGGTAGGCGTCGAGCTGACCGGAACCTCCCCCTAAGGCCGCGGGATTCGCGCACACCGCTTGCATCCCTTCCGGCGCCTTGCCGAAGCGTGAATTTGCCGGTGGTGGAACATTGGCGCGGAAGTCGGCGAACGCGATAACGCAGCCGATCTGACTCGCCGCATGGCACACAGGGATGTGCTTGAACGCTCCACCGACGTCCGCTCCCTTCGGCACCGGCAAACTGGTTCCCATGAGAATGGCGGAAATCATTTTGGCCTGAATGGGCTTGCCGTCGATCTCGTCTTTGATCAGGCGCGTCAAGACACCGGAACCTTGACTGTGGCCCACCAGCACGACGCCGCGCCCCTGATTATCGTGGGCGAGATAATAGTTCCAGGCTGCAAGTACATCGTTGTAGCCGAGCTCGCGGTCGACCGGGATCGGCTTTCCGCCGATCAATGCCCGCAATGCGGTTAACGTGACCTGGCGATACATGGGCGCGAACAGACGGCACTTCGCCGCGAATCGCGCAAATTGCGCGTTGACCACGTTTTTTTCCGCGCCGGTGATGGTCAAGTCGGAATTGCCGCCCGGCTCGTTGGACACCGTGGGGTAGACATAAAAGCAATCGATGGGCGGATTCTTCGCCGGATGAAAAGCTTCGCGGCTCAAAGAGCCATTGACGGCAACGATGGTCGCGTCTTGCGGCGCAGTGCATGCGTCCTGCCGGCCGGGCTTGCACAGCCATAACGTGGAATCGCCATAGTCCGCCGCGGCAGGCGCGGCAGGCGCATCTTCGGCGCGTGAAACCATCGCCCAGCCAAGCCCCAGCGTCAAAATTGACGCGCTCGTGAAAATCGATTTGAACATGAAACTCCCCTGAAGCCAGCGTTGCTTTCGGGGCAGTATATCGCAGTGAGGCGCGCGACCAGCCTCCCGACGGGGACTATCTAGGTCCTTAGAGCGGCAGGCTTCCGATATCTTCCAACGCCTTCATCGCGCCCCACAGCAGCGGCAAGCCGACAGCCAGCCACAGCAGCACGAGCTTGAATTTGCTCGCGACGCCGGCAGAGTTCTGCACTGCAGATTGGTCCTCAGATAGCGCCGCGCCCTCGGCGCCGCTCATTGCGTTTTCCATGATGTCCCCTGGTTGACCGCTGAATCCCTACGTCCTACCAAGTACATCGAAAAAGGCGCTCGAATCAGGACATCAGGTCAAGGCTTTTTCTCCGGCAGAGACTCCCCCAGCCACAGCGTGCATGCCGCAACAACAGGGGGAATCGCGAAGCACCAAATGCCTTGCTTGGCATAGAGCAGCGCCGCGGCGGCGCAGCCGAAGGCAAAGGCCGTCACGCTGCTCGACATGCGCGACAGGCGCAGGCGGATGGTGTCGCGCGCGGCGGCCGGAACTCCGCGCATCAGATCAGCCAGATCGACCATAATTTGGATGGTATTGCCGGTCATGATGGTGGTGGGCGGCAGCGCACCCATGTGAATGCGGTGAATGGCATTTTGGATTGCCATGGCCGCAACCAAAGCCATGCCCGTCAGCAGCGCCGCCCAACCGTCGCCGCTCTCAAACGGCCCCAGCGAAATGGCGAGCACGGCGCTCAGCGTCAGAAGAACGACTTTAAGTCCGAGGATGATGCGCAGCGCAGGCAGAGCTTTCGCAACCAAGGTGACGCTGAGCAGGCGAATGGCCAACACCACCAGGCAAAACAGCGGCAGCGCCAACACTTTCGCCAGCGCGCCGCTGGTTCCGAGCACCAGCGTGGCTCCCAGGGTCACGAAGTTTCCGGTGACGTGGGTGGTGAATAATCCATGCAAGGCGAGATAGCCGGCCGCATCGACATATCCGCCATTCACGCTGAGAAGTACGGGCAAACTCGGTTTCATAATGGTCTCGGGGCATGAAGGGGTTGAATTGAATACTATATATTGAGCTGGATGAACCGACCCGCGTTGCATGCCGCGACAGCAATTGCCCTGTGTGCGGCGCTCGCCGACATGAGCGGCGGCTGCACGCGCGCAGCCCCTTTCGGGCTGGCCAATCGCATCGAGACTGCGCCTTATTTAAAAATGCCGCCGCGTGCCGACGGCAAGATGCCCCCGCTTCTTTCCCAGACCGGCGTCTTCAGCGACACGCCGAATCGGATCGTGACCCCTGGATTGATTCCCTACGACTTGAATGCGCCGTTTTGGTCAGACGGCGCAGATAAGTCGCGCTGGATCGCCGTGCCACGCGGACGGATCGCATTTTCGTCCACAGGGGAATGGCGCTTCCCCGACGGCACGGTGTTTGTAAAGGATTTTGACCTGCCGACGAATGCTGTCGATCCGGGCGCCAAGCGCCGGCTCGAGACGCGCATTTTGGTGCGCGACTCCGAGGGAGGTGTTTATGGGGTGGTCTATCGCTGGAGGGCCGATGGCAGCGATGCGGATCTGATCGCCGGCGCGCAAACCGAGACGATCGCAGTCAAAGGCAGAGACGGCGAAACGCACCCACAGACCTGGTATTACCCGAGCCGGGAAGACTGCCGCACCTGTCATACGGCCAATGCAGGCGCAGTTCTCGGGGTCAAGACCCGGCAGCTGAACCGGTCCTTCACTTACGCATCGGGCGTCACCGACAACGAATTGCGCACCTGGAATCATCTCGGGCTGTTCACGCCGGCATTCAAGGACGAGGCATTGGCGGCGTTCCCGGCGCTCGCCGGCATGAATGACCCGTCGCGTTCGCTGCAAGATCGGGCGCGCTCCTATTTGGACGCAAATTGCTCTCAGTGCCACCGGCCCGGCGGCACGGTCGCAAATTTCGACGCGCGTTACGACACGCCCCTGCCCGACCAGGCGCTGATCGATGGGCCGGTTCTGATCGATCAGGGTATCGACCGGCCAAGAGTGATTTCGCCGCACGACATTTGGCGATCGATTGCCTACATGCGCATCGACACGGTGGGCGACATCAAAATGCCGCCGCTGGCGCGCGAAACCGTCGATGAAAAGGGCGTGCGGCTGATCGCCGAGTGGATCAACAGCATGCCGGGACGGGCGGTATTGGCGCCGCCGAGCATCGCTCCGCAAGGCGGGACTTTCAAAGGGTCGATCGAAGTCACTCTCGCGGTGAATGAACCGGGTGCGGAGATACGCTATACGCTCGACGGCAGCGTGCCCGGAACTTCAGACAGCCGTTATGAAAAGCCGATCAGGCTCTCAGGTCCGGCAGTGCTGCGCGCGCGCGCATTCAAAGACGGTTTCACCCGCAGCATCACGGCGCAGCAAGTTTTTATTGCCGGGAAGTAATGGCGATGCCCCACGGGCTCGCGCCGGCCTTCACTCGAGCGACCTCCTTGTTGGTTTTCAGATCGACCACCGAGACATCGTTCGAGGGGCCGTTGGCTGAAAAGAGAAACTTTCCGTCGGGCGACACTCCGATGCCCCATGGGCGGGTTCCGACCTTTATGGTCTCGAGCAATTGGTAGCTGTGTGTGTCGAACACGGATATCGTTCCGGCGCGGCCGTTGCTGACGTACAGCCGCGTTTCGTCGGGCGACAATTTGACTCGCATGGGTCGCGAACCGGCGGGCAGCGTAATGGTTTTCAGGACTTTGGCATTCACCGAATCGATCACGTTCAATTCGCCCACCGACTCGGACGGAATGAATCCGATTCCCCCGCCGGACAGGAACGCCACGCTGCGCGGGCGGCCGTTCACCTTGAAGTGCGCGACTGCTGAATAAGAGCTGGTGTCGACGACGTAAATGTCGCCGCCCGCTTCGCAGGTCACGTAAAACTGCTTGCCGTCAGGCGTGGTCGTGACGCCTTCCGGCTCCTGACCCACCGGCACGATGTGTTCCAATTTCCCGGACACGATATTGATGACGCTCGCCGTTTTGGTGTCTTCATTGGAAATATAGATCCGGCGCCCGTCCTTGCTCAGCGCGAATTCCTCCGGATCGGAACCGGCATGCAATTTTCCGGTGAACTTCCGCGCCGCGACGTCCAACACCCCAATGCCATCGGCTGACTTATCGGCGTTGTCGTCGTCATCGCCGCCTTTTTTCTTTTCGAAAACTGGATTGCCTTGGGCATCGATTTGCGGCGGCGCTTCAATCGGCGTGCCGCTGAGAGCGACGTACACGAGTTTGCCGTCCGGGCTCACATGAATGCCGCGCGGCCGCTTGCCCACCGCGATGGTGGCCGCCACGCTGAAATCGCTGCCGTTGATGACGGTCACATCGCCCGACCTTTCGTTGGTCACGAACACCTGATAAGTGGCGGCCTGCAGCGAAGCAGGCGCGCTCAGGACAACAGTGCAAGCCAGCACGGCTTTTCGCAGTAACAGCTTCATTCTTTGACGGTCTCGGGTAAGGGAATTTCGATCGTGGCCGAGGCGCAGCCAAACCGCAATGTCGCGGACGGTGCCGCAAGGTCATGCTGCGGCACAGCATTTTCATCCAAACGTGCAGATCATCACGCCCGAAGAACCCTAATTTAGGGTATTCCCCTACATCGGGCCTCGGATATTTTGTCAAGATTTGCTGAAAGTGGCCGAAATTTAGAGGGAGGCCAGTGGGTGCGGTGATCAAAAGAGGACGCGCAGGGACGACGCGCGCGGTTCATTAGTAAAGATACAACTATGGCGAACGTCGCATCAGCACCACCGGGCAGGCCGAAGGAGTCGATTCAATCAACTGCCATAGGCCCGAAGCCGGCAGCTCAACCCAAGCCCACGGCGCAATCCACGCCCGCCGCGCAATCCCGGCCAGTGGCGCAATCCAGGCCGGCGCCGCAATCCAGGCCCATGGCACCGGCTAGGGGTACTGAACGCCCCGGCAGCAGTCCACTTAGAGCCGCCTCGGAACGCCCTGCTGCATCCAGTGCGGCCGTGCCGTCCCGAGCTACTTCGGTCAAGACCGCCGCGCCCATTAGAGCGGCAGTACCGGTTAAGGCGACGGCGCCCGTCAAAGCGACAGCGCCCGTCAAACCGCCCGCGCCGGTCGTAAGATCCCCCGAGTTGGAGAAAAGCGCGGCGACCAGTGAAGATGAACGTATGTCCGCGCTCGCCTTTCTCGGCGCCCTGGCGACCGAGGTATCGAAAGGCACCGTCAATCTGCCATCCTTTCCAGATGTCGTGATGCGCATTCGCAAGGCGCTGGCCGAACCCGACGTCAGCATGACCGAGATTGTGAAAATTGTCGGCACTGAACCGCGCCTGTCGGCGAAATTGCTGCAAGCGGCCAACTCCGCGGCATTCAATCCGACCGGCAAACATTTGACCGACCTGCGCGCCGCGATCACGCGCCTGGGTCATCGACTGGTGCAAAGCGCCGCGATGTCCTTCGCCGTGAAGCAACTGCGGCTGGCGCCGGCGTTGCGATCGATCTCCAAACCCTTGAATGTCCTGTGGGAGCAGAGTATTTCGGTGGCGGCGATTTCGCAGGTGGTGGCGAAGCGCACGCGCGTCAGTCCGGAAGAGGCATTTCTGACCGGCTTGCTGCACGGGATCGGCCGCCTCTACATCATGGTCCGATCGGTGGGAAAATCCGACCGGCTGTTCCAGGACCCGACTTTCATCGACATGATCGCTAGCTGGCACCCGGCCATCGGCAAGGCGGTGCTGGAAAACTGGGGATTCGACGAGCACATGTGCGAAGCGCTTGGCGATCAGGCCGACTGCGATCACAGTGGAAAAAACGAAGCGGACCTGACGGATATTCTCGTCGTCAGTGTCGCTCTCGCCCGCGTTCTGCGCGAGCCGGGCCCCCGAACCGTGGACACGGACAGCGCCAATTCATTCGGCCGCCTGCATTTGGATGCGCAAACCTGCGCGGAAATCCTCAGGCACGCCGAGCATCAGTTGGGTTCGCTGCACGCTGCCTTGGGCTGCTAGGCCTCGAGCTAAACTACAGAACGCAGCGCGACCAAGAGCTGCGCAACCGTCTCGATCACGACATCCGCGCCGCCCGATCGAAGAGCAAGTTCCGCAGCCTTGATGCGCGCGGCACGCACCTGGGCGGGCAGCGCCCGCAGCGCCTCTTGAGTGAGACCCACCTCGTTGCCCGAGGCAGACACCCCCACGGTAAAACAGCCCGCTGCGCGGCCCTCGGCAACGCCGGCCACCGTATCATCCACCTTGACCACGCGCGACAGCGGCCACACGCCGAGCTCGGCGCACGCCTTGTAAATCATCAGCGGCGTCGGGCGCCCGGCCGGCGTCTCGCCGGAACAAACCAGATGATCCGGCACAAAGCCTTGGCGCGCGGCCTCGCGCAGAACCGGGGCCATCATTTCGCGGCTATAGCCGGTTGATGAAGCCACTTTGAGGCCTTCCGCGCGCAGCGCATCGATGACCGCACGAGCCCCCTCGATCAACCGCGCCGAACGCTCAGCCTGATCGCGCATCAACGGTGCCAGATCGATCATCAGCGCATCGACATCGGCTTCGCTCGGCTCTGCGCCACGGGCGCCGATCCAGGCGGCGGCGACGGAAGCATCCCGCAACAGCGCGCGCACATGATCTTGCTTGGCTTTCCCCATGTCGCGACGCGCTTGGGAATCGGTGATCGCCACACCGCGCAGCGCAAACGCCTCGCGTAGCGCAGCGACCGGCGCCTGGCAGCCAAAATCCACCATGGTGCCCGCCCAATCTAGAATCACCAGATCGAATCGGCCGCGTATTGCCATCAGTTGCCACCTCGTCCAAACAAATCCATTACGATTTCCTCGCCGATCGCAAAGCCGGTCGACGCTCCCGAGCCGCTGGTGATCATCACCAGCCGCACATTCGCCGCCGGTGCGTCGATGAACATGGAGCGCTCGCCCGAGGCCGCGTAAGTGCCGATCCAGCGCTCGCGAACCGCGCTTGCACGGTGCCCGGTTGCCGCGGTGAATTCTTCGAGAATGAGTTCATCCACCCGTTCATCCGCAAAAAAATCCGGCGTCTGCGCGTAGTGATGGCTGTCGCCGACGATGAGGCTGCCGTCCGCGCTTTGCACCGCGATCAGGTGGATTCCATGCCGCAAGTGCTCGCTCTGTTCCGCCTCCAGCCGCGCGCGCAGCGGCTTGGCTTCCGGCAACGCGCTATAACCGGCATAGCGTATGAGCCCGAGATCCGACATGACGGCTGCCGGCAGTCGAAATCCGGGGTCGGCAAGGCGCAGCATCTGCAGCTTGCAGCGCGCCACGTTGTACTTGGCAATCTCTCGCGGGAAAAGCGACGCGACATCGTCGCCGGGACAAACCACTGCGGCGCTTGCCTGCAAGCGACCCTGCGAGGTCTCGATCCGCGGCGGATCGACGCACAGCACGGCCGCCGGGCGCATGAACTCAACCCCATGACGCTCGGCCAGCCACTGCGCCAGTTTCGGAATTGCCTCTCGGGATTCGACCCGAAGATCGACGCAACTGTGCAGCACCGCTTGCACGTCTTTGCCCACCAGTTCGCTGCAGCGGCCAAACGCTGCCGCGCGGCTCAAGATCTCGCAGCCCTCACCCATTTCGGTCTTTACGAAGGATTCGAGCACTGCCACAGCCTCCGCACGCCGCGTCGTCAGCCACAGGCCACGCTGCAAAATCGGGATGCCCGCCTGGCGCGCAACCTCTTCCCAGATCGCGCAGCTGCGCCGCGCGCGCGCCCAGGCAGCACCGCGTTCCTGTCCCGTGACGGTGATGAAGCCGAAGTTGCGCACCGACGCCCCATCGCACCTGGCCTGCCTGTCGATCACGACGACGCGCAGTCCCTGAAGGGCGGCGGCGCGCGCGCACGCCAGTCCGATGATGCCCGCACCCACCACCGCCAGATCGTAGCTGCGCGCTAAAGACGCTTGAGAACCGATGATTTACTCGTTGTTCAAAGCACGTGAAGTGCATGATCTAATTACTACAAGAACATGACAGATTCATGGCATGGCGTTTCCATCGGGAAGTTCGTTCAGCGTGGTTTTCCGGTAAAGTCGCACGCGTGACTAGCAAGCTGCACCGCGCCTTTGAATCGGCCAATCCCGTTCTGTTCACGCTCTTCGCCGGCCTCGCCGGATTTGCGGCCTACTTTTCGATGTATGCCTTCCGCAAGCCATTCTCCGTTGCGCTTTTTACGGACGTCCCCGGATGGCATTTCGCGCTCGACTACAAAATCGCGCTGGTGCTGGCGCAAGTTTTGGGCTACGCGGTATCCAAGCTGATCGGCGTGAAAGTCATCGCGGAAATCACGCCGCACAAGCGCGCCGCGGCCATTCTCGGACTGATTGTGCTCTCCTGGTTCGCCTTGATCTTGTTCGCGCTGGTGCCGGCGCCCTGGAACGTATTCGCCATGTTCTTGAACGGCCTGCCGCTGGGGCTGATTTGGGGGCTGGTGTTCGGTTTCATGGAGGGGCGACGCACCTCGGAAGTGCTCGGCGCCATTCTCTGCGCCAGCTTCATCGTTTCATCGGGCGCCGTTAAGTCGGTGGGCAAATTGCTCATGGACAACTGGAATGTCAGCCCTTTCTGGATGCCGGCCGCCGCGGGCGCGTTGTTCTTCCCCTTGCTCGGCATCTCCGTCTGGGTGCTGTCGCAGTTGCCTGCGCCAAACGCGCAGGACGAGGCGGCCAGAGTGCGGCGCGCGCCGATGGATGGCGCCGCGCGCGCCCGCTTCCTGCAGCGTTACGGCCTCGGGATTGCCCTGTTGGTGCTTGCCTATGTGCTGACCACGGCGATCCGGGATTTTCGCGATAACTTCGCGGCGGAAATCTGGACCTCACTCGGATTCGGACATGCCGCAGCGGTGTTCACCGCCAGCGAGTTGCCCGTTGCAGTGCTGTCCCTCACGGTGCTCGGCGTCATCATTGTCGTGCGCGACAATACCAAGGCACTGTTGGTGATCCACGGCGTCGTGTTTGCCGGCCTGCTTTTGCTCGGACTATCGACCCTCGCCTTTCAGGCCGGACTGCTGTCGCCGCTGGCATGGATGATCTTGAGCGGCGCGGGCCTGTACATGGCCTATGTGCCCTTCAACGCCATGTTGTTCGATCGCTTGATCGCCGCAAGCGGCACCGTCGGCACCGCGGGCTTTCTGATCTACGTTGCCGATGCCTCCGGCTACCTGGGCAGCTGCGCCCTGCTGCTGTGGCGCAACTTCGGCTTGCTCGAGCTCAATTGGCTGCAAGTTTTCACGGCCAGCGCATACGGTACCAGCGTGGCCGGAATGCTGCTGATCGCTCTTTCGGCGCTCTACTTCATCAAAAAAACTGCGGCGGTCAAGCGGTTCGATATCGAAGCTGCGCATCACCCAGCCAGCCTTTGAGCGGCAGCAGCCAAGGCTCGTAGTGCTTCCACTGATCGAGCCCCTCGCGAAAGATGGGCTGGCGGACCTGCTCCGAACTTGCCGTGCGCACGCTGCGCGCAGTCTTGTGAAACTCCAGGCACGCGGGTTCAAACGGCAGGCCGCAGAAATCCAGGATCCGGCGCACATTGCCCTCGAGATCTTCGACCACCGACTCGTGCTCGACCCGCAGCACCCTACCGGGCAGAGCTTCGTTCCAATGCGCCATCAGGTCCAGATAGGTTCGGTAGTAGCGCCCGATGTCTTCCATGCTGTAGGTGAACTCCTGGCCATTGGCAAACAGCTGCTTCAAGTTGCCAAAACAGCAAGCCATCGGCTCGCGGCGCGCGTCGATGATCTTGGCATTCGGCAACATCAGATGAATGAGGCCGATATGCCGGAAGTTATTCGGCATCTTGTCGATGAAATGGCGCTTTCCGGTGCGGTAGATGCGGGTGTCGGCCAGGTACTTCTCGCCCAGCCGCAGAAAATCTGCAGCCGACATATCCGCCAAAACACCCGGATAGCGCGGATTGTTCAGATCGGGAACGCGATCCTGCAAATCAAGAACAATTCGCGGAATGTCCGCGAGTTCCTGGGTTCCCTCGACGGCCGAATGCGAGGCGAGAATTTGCTCCAGCAGCGTCGAGCCGGCGCGCGGCAAGCCGACAATGAATATCGGGTCGGGGGCGGAACAACCGTATGTCTCGTGCTGCGCAAAAAACTCGCGCGTGCACACCTCGATCTGCTTGCGGGTGTTCGTCTCGAGAATTTCCGGCCGATAACGGCTCTCTGAGCGCTTGAATGCATTGCCCCGATCGTAGTAACGCCACGATTCCTCGTATTCCGCGCGATCCTCGAGCGCCTTGCCAAGCGCGAAACACAAATGGTAGCGATCGATGAGCGCAATGCCCGGTGTGGAATCGGCTCTCTGCATGACTGCGATTTCATCGGCGCTGAAGCGAAACGTCTTCAAGTTGGCCAGACTCCAGTACGCATCGCCGAATTGCGGGCGGGCTGCGGCGGCGGCTCGATAGGCGTCAATGGCTGCCTCCCGATGCCCCAAGGTCTTGAGCGAATGCGCGACGGAAAGATGCAAATCGGCGGCACCGGGCGCGTCGGCCAGCAGTTCCCGATACAGTTCGATCGCCTGCAGGTGTTCGCCGAGGCCGACGCAGGTCGTGGCGGACAGCGTGCGATATTGCCGGTTGCCGGGCTCGATTCGCAGCAACGTGTCCAGTTCGCGGCGGGCGTGCGGATACTTATGACGCTCCAGCAGCACCAGGGCATAGTCGTGCCGCGCAGCCTGGTAATCGGGCGCCTGTTCCACTACCGCTTGCAGCAGCAGTTCGGCATCGTCGAGGACACCGCGCTTGAAGGCGATTCGGCCCAACAGGCGCATGCCTTCCACATGATCGCCGTGCCGCAATAGGAAGGCGCGAACCACGCGCTCGGCGGCCGCCAGATCGTCGTCCGAAAACAGCCCGGTCGCCTGCACTACCTCCGGCGGCAGCTGTTTTAGTGTGGCGATATGCGCGGCGGCGATGTCGGCGTTCTCCGCATTGCCGGTCATGCGGTACAGGCTTTCCAACATGCTCCAGCTCGCGGGCAGCGCGGGGTTGATGTTCACGCCCCGCAAGAAAGCGTCGATTGCCCGCGGCGCGTCCTTGAGCACGACATGACAGTAGCCGCGCTCCTGGTACAGCCGGCTGAATGCCGGATGGTGCCGCTCGAGGCGCTCGAGCGCCGCCAAAGCCTGCGGAATTTTGCTCAAATGGCGCAGGCTCAAGGCGATCAGATACAGAACATCGCGATTCTCGGGCACTTCGAGCGCCAGCGTCTCGGCCGCCTGCAAAGCTTCGGTATAGCAGCGGCTCTCGATGAGTTCTCGGACGCGGCGAACCTGCAGTTCCACCGGTGAGGGGGCGAGATCGAGGGCGGTCGCATGCATAGGATTTAAAATGGCGAAAAGGCGGGCATCGTTGCCCGCCCTCGCATTCTAGCGCAGTCCTTTTCGGCTAGAACTTGTATCCCAGCGTCACGCCCAGCACTCGCGGACGAATCGGCACTTCCGACTTGATGAACTGTGCCGAGGACGTGAACACACTGGCGTTG
>Ga0193726_1000813_pt1 | contig 28583 bp, 31 predicted proteins | sample H2c1metaG_FD_144928 | JGI IMG/M metagenome (GOLD analysis project Ga0193726, IMG submission 144928) | Soil microbial communities from a riparian zone of the East river system, Colorado, United States - H2c1 | ecosystem: Environmental > Terrestrial > Soil > Riparian zone | place: USA: East River...
GGGATTTCGTATTCCGCCTCGCCTTGTCCCGGCCCGTCGATCGCGAGGATCGCGATACCGCGGGCGAGAAACGGTTCTTCGTAGGAGTGCAGTTCCTCCTTGGTGGAATCCAGGCCCGGCGCCATGATGAGCACGGGAACGCGTCCCAAAGACTTGTCCGGCTTGCGCAGCACGCCGTACATCGTCTTGCCTTCGAAGGGAATCACAACGCGCTCGCCGGCGGGCCGCATGTGTGGCAGCGCGTCCTTGTAGCACTCGACCGACTGCATGTGCGCCTCGCGCATCTGCTTCTGGTCGTGCACGAAAACGAACTTGGCGAAGTGGTAATACATCGCGGCGCGCACTAGGTGCTCGCCTGCGGACAGCTTGAAGCCTTCCTTGAGCGCCTCGCGTCCCAGAGCCTCGTGGACCTTGCCGCGCGCGCACCACGCCGCGCACCAGTCCTCCCAGCGCTCGATGCCGGCCGTCACCTCCTCGAAATCGGCGAGCAGCACGCCGTTCGAGACGAAACGCGGCGCCCAGTGGGCGATTGCGGTGGTGACGCGCGGATCGGAGGATTTTGTTTTCGTTGCGGCTTCGGACATGAATGAGTCTCTTAGTTTAAAAATCGAGGTTGCCCACGCGACGTACAACAATAATTGACCGAGGCAGTTTTGTCACGGTCGTGGCCCACGAACGTGGGCGGCGTCTGGTAACAAACAGCCCCAGGTTGTCCCCGCGCGCCACGTCCGTTATCATGGGCCTTGTTAAACAGGAATTGTTATGACTACTCTGGAAGTAAAATTGAAATTGCCCGATAGCCTTGCCAGCCAGGCGAAGGCGGCCGGGCTCTTGAACTCGGAAGCCATCGGGAAACTCCTCGCCGACGCCTTGCGAAGCAACGCCTTCGATGAGTTTCTGTCCACGGCCGAGCCTGTGGAGGCCGCGGGGGTTGCGCCCTTGTCCCCGGAAGAGATCGAAGCGGAGATCAAGGCCTACCGCGCAGAACGCCGCAGCAAGTAACGCCGCCGCGCTCGATGCGGCTGGTTCTCGATACCAATACCATCATCTCAGCGCTGCTTTGGAAGGGCGCACCGCACGGCCTGCTTGCAACTGCGCGCGAACGGCGAGCGACCACGCTGCACACGAGTGCGAAACTGCTTGCCGAACTTGTCGACGTGCTCTCGCGCAACAAGCTCGCATCTGCGGTAGCCGCGACCGGTGAAAATCCCGACACGTTGTTGAGGCGATACGTGAATTTGGTGCAGGTTCACGTACCGACGGTAATACCACCGGCCGTGCTGTCGGACCCGGACGATGACGAAGTGCTCGCATGTGCGATCGCCGCCAATGCTCAATTGATCGTCTCCGGCGATCGCGATCTACTCTCGCTCAAGACTTATCGCGGGATCCCCATCGTCAATGCCGCCGAGGCGAATCGGATCATCACTGCGGTTTAGAACACCATGCCGTGCGCGCTCCAAATGCGAACACGGTACGGGGACAAACCACCATTTCTTTAGAGCGGGAAGGAAGAAACGTGGTCTGTCCCTTTCATGTTCTTTCATGTTTCTTTCATGTTTCCTACTGGTTAGGTGCCATGTATCTTCGAAGAGTTGAGGATGCGCTCTAGGTTTTCGCCCGCCCCTTCGTCGTATCGCTTGATTTGGGCGATTCGTTTCCGAAAGCTGGGAACATACAAGCTGTAAGGGATGGGAAGCACCGCTGACAACACAACATCAGCAAGGAGCAGTGCAGCCGCAAAGCCCCAACTCCATGAGAAAGCAATGAAGAGCAGCGTGCCCCATTTGGTGATGCGCAATACCCAGACCGCAGGAAACCAAACGGGCAAGAGCCACTTGGTAATCTGATAGGGAACCCCAGCCTCCCTAGAAATGAGCAGTGTGGCCCTTTGCATACCGAAGGCAGCGAACTCCAATACGAACACCACACCAAACACCCCGATTAGAAGCTGATGATTCATCGTGGCACCAAGCGAATGAAAGGGACTTCCCCTACGTCGCCTTCAGCCGCGCGCTTCAGCGCGTCGGCTGCAAGGTATTGTTGGGCTGCGTCGTCGGCTCACTTGGCGAGCGAGTAGATATGTGTTTCCCATAGCTGGTTACGCGCTATCCAACTCTTCAAGACAAGCTCTCTGTCTCGAATGGTGAAGGTTGTTTTGTCATCTTTGTAAGTGCCATTTCTGTTCACCAGCGTGCCGGTGGTTGGGGACTCCCATTTGACGTCGAAAACGTCAACCCGCTTGTCGGTCTTCTGCTGTGTAGTGGGTGATCGCTGCAAATGAGCGACTATTCTGAACTCATAGCTGCCGTCAGCACGCTTCACTATCGTCACGGACGAGCTGTAGCCGTAAAGATCTTGCTCCGTCATTCTCATCGCGCCCCTCTCGACGATAAACCCTGTGCCATTCAGGGTGCCGGTGGGAAACTCAGCAGAGAGCGCCTGCCAACAGAAGCCCAAGGAGAAAAGCAACATTGCGAAGCGCGTACGCATGTTGGGCATGTTGCTACTCAGAAGTTGAAACGGTTCGAAATGCATCGAGGGCTGCCTCGTATGCATGATCCCACGCCACGTGGGAATCCGGCTCACTCTCGCTTCGCGTTCCTTGCGTTTTGAGAAACGCAGCCACGCGATCGACATGAGCTGGCCCAAGACTCCGAAGCTGTCGGTGAAAGTAATCAAGCCGAAGGTATGCGTCGTTGACGTAGTACCCAAAGGTCCAGCGCTTGCTAGTACGGTCTTGTGTATAGCCTATCGCATTGTCGCGCACGAGAGTACCAAGGAATATGGACGCGTCCTTAGTTATGTCGGGCCACGATCGATCGTCATTAGCAAGAAATGCTGCTCTCCATAGCGCGAAGCCAATGGCGGTGAGTAACTGGAACGCCAGAGTCCTTGGGACGTCATCGGCTGAAATTTTCCCGCCGAAGGCATACAGCTCAAGAAGTAGGTGCTGAATCCTGGAGCGACTGTCCACTAGCCACTTCAGGTCACTCAAAGCCGGCAAGGTGCTCACTTAGCTGCCCAACTAGTATTAGTTGCCTTTTTAGTTGACAAATTGTCACCTAAACCGATTTCGCCGACACTTTCTTAGCTCCCGCTTGTACACCGGAAGGCAGCAACGGCACTCCGGTCAGGCGCTGCAATTCTTCGAACGCAAGCCCAGGAACAAGATCGCGCGCCATAAGCCCGCGCGCTGTGACTTCGATCACCGCGAGATCGGTATAGACGCGCTTGACCACGCCGACGCCGGTGAGCGGGTAAGTGCAGCGATCCACGATTTTGGATCGACCTTCTTTGGTAAGATGTTCCATCATCACCCAGACGTTTTTCGCGCCGACGGCGAGATCCATGGCTCCGCCCACTGCCGGGATCGCGTCGCCGCCAGTAGACCAATTGGCGAGGTCGCCCGTAACCGAAACCTGAAATGCGCCGAGCACCGCGATATCCAGGTGCCCGCCGCGCATCATGGCGAACGAATCGGTGTGATGGAAATACGCACCCCCGGTGAGCAACGTCACCGGCTCCTTGCCGGCGTTGATCAGGTCCCAGTCCTCCGCGCCCTTGGCGGGCGCGGGGCCCATGCCGAGGATGCCGTTCTCGCTGTGCAGGAAAATCTCGCGGTCCTTCGGCAAGTGGTTCGCAACCAGCGTCGGCATGCCGATGCCGAGATTCACGTACCCACCCTCGGGGATGTCCTGCGCGATGCGTCTCGCGATCTCGTCACGGGTGAGTTTCGCGTAGCTCATCGTCCCGCCGCTGCTCGGCCTGATATTCCTTGCGTCACGCCGCCGGCGACCCGATTGCCGGTCTCTTTCCTCGGCACCTTCACCACGCGCGTAACGTAAATTCCCGGCGTCACGATAACCTCCGGATCGAGCGCCCCAAGCTCGACGATCTCATAGACCTGCACGACCGTGCACTTCGCGGCCGTCGCCATGGTCGGCCCGAAATTGCGCGCGCTCTTGCGATAAACAAGATTGCCCCAGCGATCGCCCTTCTCCGCCTTGACGAGCGCCACGTCGCCGGCAAGAGGGGATTCGAGCACGTGGCCTTTGCCGTTGATCACCCGCGTTTCCTTGCCTTTCGCCAGATCGGTACCATAACCCGTGGGCGTATAAAAACCGCCGATGCCCGCGCCTGCCGCGCGCATGCGCTCGGACAGCGTCCCCTGCGGCACGATCTCCAGCTCGATTTTCCCGGCGCGGTAGAGCGCCTGGAAATGATGTGAATCGACCTGGCGCGGATACGAGCAGATGATCTTGCGCACGCGGCCGACTTTCAGGAGCGCCGCGACGCCGATCTCGCCGTTACCGGCGTTGTTGTTGACGATGGTGAGATCTTTCGCCCCTTGCGCGACGAGCACGTCGATCAACTCGTCGGGCACGCCCGCGCCGCCGAATCCGCCGATGAGCACGGTCGCGCCGTCGCGAACGTCGGCGAGCGCGGCCTGGGGCGAGTCGAAAATCTTGTCGAGCATGGGATCCTTAGTCCACTTTGGCGCCGACTTCCTTCACCATCTGCGCCCACTTGGCGAGTTCTTTCTTCAGATAGGCGGCGAACTGTTGCGGCGATCCGCCCACCGGCTCGAAGCCGAGCGTGGCGAGGCGCTCCTTCATGTCCGCGGTGGCGAGCAGCTTTTCGATCTCGGCATTCATCCGCGTCACCGTTTCGGGAGGCGTGCCCGCCGGCATGAAAATCCCCACCCAGGTGTAGTCCTCGAAGCCCGGAAATCCCTGCTCGGCCACCGTGGCCACGTCGGGCAGCACGGCGACGCGCTTCGCGCTGGTCACGGCGATGGCGCGCAACCTTCCCGCCTTTACCATCGGCACGGCAGGCGGCATCGAGGTACTGCCGATATCCACCTGTCCCGCGACCGCAGCGCTTACTGCCGGCCCCGCGCCGCCATAAGGGATGTGAACGATGTCGAGCCTCTCCTGTACCCGGAACAAATGTTCGGCGGTGAGGTGCGGCGTGGTGCCGGATCCCGCGCTGCCGTAGCTGAGCTTGGCCGTTTTCGCCTTGGCGAAGAGCTCCTTGAGATTGCTCACACCGAGGCTCGGATGAACGACGATGAGGTTCGGACTCGACGCGACATCGATGACCGGAGCGAAATCCTTTTCCAGGTCGTAGCCGGCGTTCTGGTACAGGCTCGGGTTGACCGCGACCGCGGTCGTCGCCGCCAGCACCGTGTAGCCGTCGGGCGTGGCGCGCGCCACCGCGACCGTGCCCAGGTTGCCGCCCGCGCCGCCGCGGTTTTCCACGATCACCGACTGGCCCCAGGCCTCGCCGAGTTTCGCCGCCACCAGGCGCGCGGCCACGTCGGCGATGCCGCCGGGGGCGTAGGGCACGATGATGCGCACCGGGCGCGACGGGTACGCGCTCTGCGCAAAGGCCAGGGCCGGAACCAGCACGACAAGCGCTGCGAGACAGACTGGCCTCGCGAGCCACGCGAATTTCATCGAAGAAATCTCCCTGGTAAGCGCGGGAAAGCATATCGCGTTTGCCCCGCGGGTGCACCATGCGCCATGCGGTAGAATCGCGTTTCCGAAAAAGACCGCCCGCCATGCAGAAGAAAAAACGCCCCGAAGACCTCCGCAGCCATCGCTGGTACGGCACCAACGACCGCAAATCATTCGACCATCGCTCGCGCAGCGCGCAGATGGGCTACGACAGGAGCGACTACGCCGGCAAGCCGGTCATCGGCATCATCAATACCTGGAGCGACATCAATCCCTGCCACGCGCATTTCCGGGCGCGCGCCGAGGAAGTGAAGCGCGGCGTGTGGCAGGCGGGCGGATTTCCGGTCGAGATGCCGGCGATCACGCTATCCGAGCCGTTCCAGAAGCCGACCACCATGATGTACCGCAATTTCCTCGCGATGGAGACCGAAGAGTTGCTGCGCTCCTATCCGGCGGACGGCTGCGTACTGATGGGCGGCTGCGACAAGACGACGCCGGCGCTGGTCATGGGCGCGCTCTCGATGGGGCTGCCGACGATCTACATGCCCGCCGGACCGATGCTGCGCGGCAACTGGCACGGGCAGATGCTGGGTTCGGGCAGCGACACGCGCAAGTACTGGGCCGAGCTGCGCGCCGGCACCATCACGGAGAACGACTGGGAAGAAATCGAGGAAGGCATCGCGCGCTCGTTCGGCCACTGCATGACCATGGGGACGGCCTCGACCATGACCTCCGCTGTCGAGGCACTGGGCCTCGCGCTGCCCGGATCGGCCTCCATTCCCGCGGCCGATTCGCACCACGCGCAAATGGCGACCGCGACCGGAAAGCGCATCGTAGACATGGTGTGGGAGGACGCGACACCGAAGAACCTGCTCACGCCCTCCTCGTTCGACAACGCCGTGACCTGCGTGCTCGCCTGCGGCGGCTCGACCAATGCCGCGATCCACCTCATCGCCATGGCGCGGCGCGCGGGCGTGCCGCTCGACCTGGATCGCTTCGACGCCATTTCGCGGAAAACCCCGGTGATCGTCAACCTGCGCCCCTCGGGCAAATACCTGATGGAGGATTTCTATTACGCCGGCGGCCTGCGCGCGCTGCTCGCCTCGATCGGCGACCTGCTCGATCTCAAGGCGAAGACCGTGAGCGGCAAGACGCTCGGCGAAAATCTCGAGGGCGCAAAGATCTACAACGCCGACGTGATCCTGCCGCGCGAAAAGGCACTCATTCCTTCAGGCGGTCTGGCCGTGCTGCGCGGCAACCTCGCGCCCGACGGCGCCATCATCAAGCCCGCCGCCACCGAGCCGCGCCTGTTGCAGCACAAGGGTCCCGCGGTGGTGTTCGAGGACTACAACGACCTGCAGGCGCGCATCGACGACCCCCAGCTCGACGTGCACGCGGATTCGGTGATCGTGCTGCGCAACGCCGGGCCGATCGGCGCGCCCGGCATGCCCGAGTGGGAAGTGCCGATCCCGAAGAAACTCCTGCAACAGGGCGTGCGCGACATGGTGCGCATTTCGGACGCGCGAATGAGCGGAACTGCATATGGCTGCTGCGTGCTGCACGTCGCTCCCGAGTCCTGGATCGGCGGGCCGCTTGCGCTCGTCAAGACCGGCGACATGATCGAGCTCGACGTCCCGCGCCGCCGCCTGCAAGTCATGATCGACGACGCGGAGATGATGAAGCGCAAGCGCGCCTGGAAAATGCCCGCGCGCCGGTTCGAGCGCGGTTACGGCGCGCTTTTCTCGCAGCACATCCGGCAGGCGAACGAAGGCTGCGACTTCGATTTCCTCGAAGGCACCGCGCCCACGCCCGACCCGGAGATTCATTGAGGGCGCAGCGATGCTGTACGCCATAGACGAGCGCGTGGTGTGGCGCTCCGAGCGGTGAAACGATGATCTCCTTGACTCGCCGCCGGCTCCTTGCCGCCGCGGCCGCGCTCCCGGTCGTTCCGGCTTTTGCTCAGACCCGATCACTGACCTGCGGCGAATTCACGGTACAGCAGACCGAAGGGCCTTTTTTCAAAACCAATACGCCGCGCCGCGTTTCGCTGGCGGAACCGCAGTCCAGGGCCCCGCGGCTGATCGTGACCGGGCAGGTCCTGTCGGCCCGATGCCAGCCGGTGGCGAATGCCTTGCTCGACTTCTGGCACGCGGACGAGGACGGCGAGTACGACAATCGCGGCTTTCGCTATCGCGGCCACCAGTTCACCGACGCCGAAGGGCGCTACCGCCTGCAAACCATCGTCCCGGCGGAATATCCGGGCCGCGCGCGCCATATCCACGTCAAGGTGCAGGCGCCCGGCAAGCGAGTGCTGACCACGCAACTTTACTTCCGCGACGAGCCCGGCAATCGCCGCGACGGGCTTTATCGCCCGGACCTGGAAATGCGCATGCCCGGCAAAGGTGCCAGCGAAGGAACATTCGACTTCGTCGTCGAGGTCTGAGCGGTAGATGCCCGGAACGACGCGATCCGCATAGTAGAATCCGCATTCCCGAAAAGAAAGAATCATCCCCATGGCGCTTTCCGAAGCCGAACGCAAGAAGGCTGTCGAAACCCTGCTCAACGCCGACAAGGAAAAGAAGCAGGCGGTGCAGCTTTCGGTCACCTATCCGCACATCACCATCGAGGACGCGTACGCGATCTCAACCGCGGTCGCGCAGCACCGGATCAAGGCGGGCGCGAAGTTGATCGGCCACAAGGTCGGACTCACTTCGAAAGCCATGCAGGCCTCCTCGCAGATCAACGAGCCCGACTACGGCCACTTGCTCGACATCAATGTGGTCGCCGACGGGGCGAAGGTGCCGCACGCCAATTACTGCCTGCCGCGCGTCGAGATCGAGCTTGCCTTCATCCTCGGCAAGCCGCTGAAGGGTCCCGGTGTGAACCTCCTCGACGTGCTGCGCGCGACCGAATACGTCGTGCCGGCGATCGAGATCGTTGATGCGCGCCTGCAGAACCCGCGCAAGATCTTCGACACGGTGGCGGACAACGGCGCCGCGGCCGGCATCGTCATCGGCGGCCGCCCGATCGGCCCGATGGAGATCGACCTGCGCTGGGCCGGCGGCATCATGTACCGCAACTCGGAGATCGAGGAGACGGGGCTTGCCGCGGGCGTGCTCGGCCATCCGGCGCTCGGCGTCGCCTGGCTCGCCAATCGCCTCGGGCAAAACGGCGTGACGCTGGAAGCCGGGCACCTGATTCTCGCCGGATCGTTCACGCGCGTGGTGTTCGCGAACAAGGGCGACACGCTGCACGGCGACTTCGGCCCCCTGGGCGGCGTCGCGGTGCAGTTCGTCTGACCGCTTCCTACACGCTCGCCGAAAATTCCGGATGGCGCGATCTCCGCTGAATGCAGCGGCCAGCCCGGCCGAGGGCTAAGGTCTGTTTGCCAGAACCACCACGCAGTTCAAGATGGATATCACGACATAAAGCGAAGTGCCGCTGACCGCCACCCCGACGGGCGCGTTCAGCCTTCCCGGCAGCGTGCCCATCTGAAATCCCTGCTGCCCGGCGACGCCGGCGATTGTGGTTACGACGCCGGTCGGGGTTATCTTGCGGATCGTACCGTTGCCGGAATCGGCCACGTACAGGTTGCCCAAGCTGTCGATAGCGAGACCGCGCGGGTTAAGAAATCTCGCCGCAGTGCCGGTGCCGTCGCTGCTGCCCGCGGCAAGCGCGGAACCTGCGAAAGTGGTGACGTCGCCCGCGGGCGTGATCTTGCGGATGGTATTGTTCCCGGTATCGGCTACGAAGACGTTGCCCGTGCTGTCGACGGCAACGCCGGACGGACCATCGAAACGCGCTGAAGTCCCATTGGCGTCGGTGGTGCCTGTGACGTTCACGTTCACGTCCCCTGCCGGGCCGGCGAGCGTGCTCACGACGCCCGCAGGCGTGACCTTGCGGATGTTGTTGTTCGAGAAATCAGCCACGTAAACGTTATGGGCGCTGTCGGTGCCAACTCCAAGAGGGAACTCAAAAGTCGCCGCGCCGCCGGTATCGTCCGTGTTGCCGAACGTCCCCGCGGTCCCGGCAAGCGTAGTGACCACCCCGGACCCGACAACGATCTTGCGGATGGTGCCGTTGAGGCTGTCAGCCACGTAAAGATTGCCTACGGTGTCGGTGGCGACGCCGCCCGGATTGAAAAAGTGCGGCGCCGCTATCAATGTGTCCGTGCTGCCCGTCTCGCCCGCCACACCGGAAAGCGTGGTCACGATCCCCCCGGCCACTGAAGGCGTGATCTCCCGGATAGTCTCATTGGCGCTGTCAGCCACAAAGACATTGCCCTGGATGTCCGTGGCAATGCCGGTTGGGGCGCTGAAGCGTGCCGCGGTGCCGGTACCGTCGTTGCTCCCCGCGGAAGCGGTGTTATCGCCGGCAAAAAGCGCGAGGGACGAGCCCGCAGCGACAGCCCCGCCGTTCCCGCCACCGCCGCCTCCACTTCCGCTCCCCCCGATACCGGGCCTGATGCCTGAGCCGCCGGTGGTGTCTCCCCCGCACGCAGCGAGGAGCAGCGCGCAAACGCAGACCATACACTCGACCGACAGGCTCTTCTTCGTACGCACTGCAGCCTCCATACGGATTTGCTTCTTTAGAGCAACAGCGGCTTGCTGTGCAGGCAGCATAGATAGGGGCGCGCGTCCGGTCAATCCTCCCGGCGGTTCAAATGCGCTTTTATTGCAGGAATGACACCGACTCCGCAATCGGATATAAATACCGCCTAGCACGCGCCGTCCCATCGGTTGCATGACGCGAGCGACCAGCCCACTGACCTCAGACACTTAAAATCTTGGAGTTATAGCCATGACCGGGATCGGCTTTCGCATCCTTCCCATTCCCAAGCGCCCCGACAAGAAGCTCGTCGCCGAGCTCGGAAAAATGGTCACGCCGCATCTCTCCGACAGCATGGAGCGCCTGTACGCGGGCGGGCCGCAGCTGCGGCCCATGCACAACGGCGCGAAGCTCTGCGGCCCCGCGTTCACGGTGAAAACCGCGCCCGGCGACAACCTGCTCGTCCACAAGGCGATCGACACCGCCGAACCGGGCGACGTGATCGTCGTGGACGGCGGCGGGTTCAACGATCATGCGCTGATCGGCGAGCTGATGTCCTCGCGCGCGGAGCAGCGCGGCGTCGCGGGCATGGTGATCTGGGGCGCGATCCGCGATTCGGCCGAGTTGAGGCAGGCAAGCTTTCCCGTCTACGCGAGCGGCGTCACCCACCGCGGTCCCTACAAGAACGGGCCGGGCGAGATCAACGTGCCCATCACCATCGGCGGCATCCCGGTGAATCCGGGCGACATCATCGTCGGCGACGCCGACGGCCTGGTCGCCGTTCCGCAAGAGCATGCGCAGGATATTCTCGCTTCGGCGAAAGCGATCCTGGTGAAGGAAGAAGGCTCGATGAAGCAGATCCGCGCCGGCACGGTCGACCGCAGCTGGGTCGACAAGGCGCTCAAGGAAAAAGGCTACAAGGTATAAACATGGGCATGGACCTTCCCGTCAACACCTTCAAGCGCGCGCTGAAAGCGGGCCAGCGGCAGATCGGCCTGTGGTGCAGCCTCTCGTCGCACTACGCGACCGAGCTCGTGGCGGGCTCGGGATTCGACTGGATCCTGCTCGACACCGAGCACTCGCCGAACGACCTCGAGTCGGTGCTGCAGCAACTGCAGGCGGCGGCGCCCTACCCCACGCATCCGGTGGTGCGCGTGCCCTGGAACGACATGGTGACGATCAAACGCTTCCTGGACATCGGCGCGCAGTCGATATTGATTCCCTACGTGCAGAACGCCGAAGAAGCGAAGAACGCCGTCGCCTACACGCGCTACCCGCCGGCGGGTAGCGCGTGTAGGCGACGGCGTTCTTCGCTGACGCGCTTCGGGCGCGTGAAGGATTACGCCAGGCGCGCGCACGAGGAAATCTGCGTGCTGGTGCAGGTGGAGACCCAGCAGGCCCTGGACAACCTCGAGAAAATCGCCGCGGTCGAAGGCGTGGACGGCGTGTTCATCGGGCCGGCCGACCTGCACGCCTCGCTCGGCTATCCGGGCGAGACCAACAATCCGAAGATCATGCCCGTCATCGACGACGCCATTCGCCGCATCAAAAAGGCGGGCAAGGCCCCCGGCATCCTCACCGGAGTCGAAGCCGACGCGCGCCGCTGGCTCGAATGCGGCGGTCTCTTCGTCGCCGTCGGCGCCGACTCGGGTGTCCTCGCGCGCGAAACCGAGAAGCTCGCGGCGAAATTCCGATAAAGCCGAACGCGCCTGCGCGCGCCGGTTTATCTCCGCGCGATGGAACGGACGCGACGCGCCGTTCCATCGCGCGGATGCCTTGTACCGATCGAGTCGTCGCCGCGCGGCTCATCGCGTGTGTGTCTGTCAACTATTTCCGCTTTATCCGGCAGACTTGCGTGGGCCGCTGTTCCGGATGACCTATTGCCCTCTGCTCTGAATGTCATTTTGGACGCTCATCGTTCCTGAAACACCGACCGCGCCTTTAGGCGGCTCGGCCTCGTCCCATCCAACAAGGAGGAGGAGCGAAAATGTTTTCCAGCAGAACTGTTGTTGCAATAGCCGCCACAGTCATCGCCCTTGCCGGATGCGGTCAGGGTACAGGCCACCCGTCCCCGGCCAACGCTACTTCCGGGTCGACCGCGACCGCCCGCGGGGCCAGCTGGACGCTGGGCGGGGTGCCATGTTGCACTTTGATCCCGGTCCCCGCCGCCTCCCCGGCCTCGACCACCTCGATGTCGGCCCTGGCGGCCGCGTCCGCAGACACCGAAACCTGCCCAGGGGTGCGTCCCGGCGCGACGGTGCTGACCCCCGTCGGGCAGTGCACGCTCAACTTTCTTTTCCGGGGCTCGGACGGGCGCCGCTACATAGGCACGGCCGGCCATTGCATCCTCGGCTCGAACCCGATCAGTCGTGACGTCGGCGAGAAGTCGTGGGCGCCGGGAACGGGGCCGGCGGCGAGCGACTCCGGCGGCAACCGGATCGGCGAGTTCGCCTACGCGATCCTGCAGGACCCGAAAGACTTCTCTCTGATCCGCCTCGATCCGCAGGCGCAGGCGAGCGCCGGCATGTGCCACTTCGGCGGACCCACTGCAGTCAACGACGAACGCCCCGTCCTCACCCAAACCCAACCCCCACCCGTGGTGCTCGAGTGGTTCGGCAACGGCATCGCGGCAGGCAGCACGGTTCCGGCCCGCAGCGCAAAAGCGGCGGGCATGCCCAGCGCGGACCATGTGTTTGCACAAGGCGCCGCGACTCCCGGTGATTCGGGCAGCGGGGTCATCTCCAGCGACGGCCGCGCCGTCGGCGTGCTCGTCACCATGGGCGTGCACACCGCCGGATCGATCGGTCTTGCCGGCGGCGATGCCGGTCTGGTCGGCATCACCCGCCTCTCTCCGCAAGTCGAGCGCGCCCAGCAGCTTCTAGGCACGAACCTGGTCCTGCAGACCGCGCCGACGACGCAGTAGCGGGGTCCGCCCGCTCGGGCCCGCGCCGACCGGGCGGGCCCGAGCGTGGCGGTTTTTCGTCGCCACCGGCGAATTTCAGCTGCGTCCTCGCGGGCGAGAGACCAGGACGCTCGCAGCGAATTCAATTCTGAATATTCCGGCGTTTCGCGTCCGGACTATCTCGGCGCCGAACGTCCTCGCTCCAAAACGGGACGGGTGGCACAATGGCGCCGCGGATGACTTTCCCCCTGACCCGCGCGTTGCGCTCGATCGAAGCGGCGCTGTTCCCTTCCCGCCTGGCGGTGCTGCGCGTACTTCTCCTCGCGTTTCTCGCGTTCAACGCGCTGCTGCGCCTGGCGCTCACGATCTTCAACGGCGAGCTCTCGTTCTTTCTGCCGTGGCGGATCGTTCCGGCGATGTTGATCGGCGCCCTGTTCGATCTGGGCGTGGCGGCCTTCTTTCTCGCGCCGCTCGCGGCGCTGCTCGCGTGGTGGCCGGCGCGCTACCCGGGAACGCTCAAGATCCTGCTCGCGCTCCTGCTGCTGCCGCTGTGCGTCCTCATGGTGTTCGTCGGTGCGGCAGAACTGGTGTTCTGGAACGAATTCGCCTCCCGCTTCAACTTCATCGCGGTCGACTACCTGATCTACACCAACGAGGTGATCGGCAACATCCGCGAGTCGTACAACATGCCGCTGCTCCTGTCGCTCGTGGCCGTGCTTGCTCTCGCGCTATGGGGCTTGATCGTGCGGAGCACCGGTCCGCTCGTCTCGGCACCGCCGGGCAGGCTGCGCGTGCGTTCGCTCGCCGCCGGGCTCTGGATACTCGCGCCCTTCATCGCGTTCGTCGCGCTCGATGCGCGCTACAAGGAATTCTCCTCCGACGCGCAGTTGAACGAGCTCGCCGGCAACGGCTACTACGATTTCTGGCACGCCTTCCGCTCGAACGAGATCGACTACGAGCGCTTCTACACCACGCTGCCTCTCGATCGCGCGAACCGGATACTCGCGCAGCTGCTGGACCCGGCGCGCCCTGCCACGGAGGTTTCCCGCCCGCCGTTCGAGCGCACGATCGCCGGCCGCGGCCCCGAGAAAAGGCTCAACGTCGTCCTGATATCCGTGGAAGCCCTGAGCGCCGATTTTCTCGCGGCTTTCGGCAATCGCGACGGACTGACGCCCCGGCTCGACCGGCTCGCCGCGGAAGGGATGCTGTTTACGCACATGTATGCGACCGGCACGCGGACGGTGCGGGGGCTCGAGGCCCTGACTCTCTCCGCTCCCCCGACGCCGGGCAACTCGATCGTGAAGCGGCCTGACAACGGCGGACTGTTCTCGCTCGGAGAAGTCTTCAGGGAGAAGGGCTACGAAGCGCTCTACCTTTACGGCGGTTACGCCTACTTCGACAACATGGACGCGTTTTTCTCGGGCAACGGCTATACGGTCATCGACCGGACCGCGCTCAAGCCCGATGAGATCACTTTCGAGAACATCTGGGGCGTGGCCGATGAGGACTTGTTCAGGCTGGCGATTGCGGAGCTCGACAAGCGCTACGCCGCGCGCAAACCTTTCTTCGCGCACATCATGACCGTTTCGAATCACCGCCCCTTCGCCTACCCCGCCGGACGCATCGACATTCCCACCGGCACCCGCGAGGGCGCGGTGAAGTACACCGATTTCGCGATCGGGCAGTTCATCGACAAGGCGCGCGCCAAGCCCTGGTTCGACCGGACGCTTTTCGTCATCATCGCAGACCACACCCACAAGGGCCGCGGCCGCACCGAGCTGCCGCTCGAGAACTACCACATCCCGCTCATCGTCTACGCGCCCAGGCAGGTTCCGCCGAGCCGCATCGACACCATCGCATCGCAGATCGACGTCGGTCCGACGATCCTCGGGATGCTCGACTTCAGCTACCGGTCGCTGTTCTTCGGGCACGACATCCTGAAGGAAGGCGTGAACGACCAGCGCGCGCTGCTCGCGAACTACCAGACCGTCGGCTACTACCGGGACGGCATCGTCGTCGAGCTGAAACCGAAAGGGCGCCATCGCATCGTCGACGCGGCCACCGGCCGCGAACGCGCGGAGGACGCGCTGTCCGCGCGCCTGATGGACGAGGCGATCAGCTACTACCAGCTGGCGAGCCGCGCGTACAAATCCGGCCAGTTGAAACTCGACGCACCGCATTGACGGGATTGCGCCGCTCCCGGGACCCCGCATGGAGCCGCCCGAGAATCCTGTAGCGGAATGGCGGCAGCCTGTAGTGAAAGCCGCCAGCCCATGGCTCTTTCGCTCGACCGCCGGCGGCGTTCAGGCATTCGCAAGCTCGTCGTCAAAAAAACTTCACCGCGTTTTAACTTGCGCGTCAACGAAGCGCAATCTCGACGCCCTAGCCTCTGGGACTCCAAAGTAGTCCTTTCAACCAGCAAGGGGGTCTCATGATTCAAAAGCCGCGCCTGAAGAAAATCACCGCCGCCATCTCGGTGGGATTGATGTTGGTGGGTCCGTTGCAGTCGATTCCGCTCGCCTACGCCGAAGACGGCGGCAGGGACGACGGGGGATCGCGTTCCGACGAGGGAAGAAGGCAGCGCACCGAAACTCCGATCGAGCACGTGATCGTGGTCATCGGCGAGAACCGCAGCTTCGATCACACCTTCGCCACCTATCAGCCCAAGCACGGGCAAACGATCTCGAACCTGCTGTCCAAGGGTATCGTCCGCGCCGACGGCACCCCGGGGCCGAATTTCGGCCAGGGCGCGCAGTTCACCGTACCGCCGCAGCCGAGCTTCTATATAGCGGCGCCTGCCAAGACGCCCTATCCCATTCTGCCTGCGCCGGATACCAACGGCGCCCCGACCGCACCCAGGGACACCTCGCCGCCGTTCAAGACTGCGGCTGAGGCCGCCGTCGAGCCGGATGTCGAGGTCGCCGATCAAGTCCTCCTCACCACTGGCGCCACCGGCCTGCCGACACGCAGCGTCGATACGCGCGTGACCAATGCGGCCTTCCTGCCGAACGGCCCATTCCAGCTCACCGGCCCGATGATGCCCTACGACGCCTACACCGGCGACACCATCCACCGCTTCTACCAGATGTGGCAGCAGGAGGATTGCAGCGTCAACCACGTGACGCGCGACAATCCCAGCGGATGCCTGGCCGACCTTTTCCCGTTCGTCAACACGACCTTCAACACCGCGGACAATGGCGTCGGCAATCCGATGGCGTTCTTCAACGTCAAGGACGACGTGCCCTTCCTCAAGCAGCTCGCCGGGGAGTTCGCGATGAGCGACAACTTCCATCAGTCGGTGATGGGCGGGACGGCCGCGAACCACGTCATGCTCGGCTCGGGCGACATGGTCTACTTCAGCGACGGCAACGGCAAGGCGCTCACGCCCGCGGCCAACCTGATCGCGAACCCCAATCCGAGGCCCGGCACCAACAACAACTACACGATCGACGGCAACTGGGCCAGTTGCGCCGACACCGCCCAGCCCGGCGTCGCGCCGATCGTGAGCTATCTCGCCGCGCTCCCGTACCGGCCGAAACCGAACTGCGAAGCCGGTCATTTCTACATGATCAACAACATCAACCCGGGCTTCCGGCCGAACGGCCAGCTCGCGACGGGTAACGTCGTTCCGCCTTCCACCCGGCGCACTATCGGCGACGCGCTGAACGAGAAGAACATCTCCTGGGCCTATTTCGGCGGCGCGTTCAACGCCGCGGTGAATCTCGCCAACGGCTCGACCAGCATTGCGGACGCGATCGGCGCGGCCTACTGCCAGATCTGCAACCCGTTCCAGTATGCCAAGTCCATCATGGGCGACCCCGCCCAGCGCGCGGCGCATATCAAGGACGTGGCCGACCTGATCGTGAGCATCGACGGCAACACGCTGCCTGAGGTGTCGTTCGTCAAGCCCGACGGACTGCTCGACGGCCACCCGCAATCGTCTAAGGTGGATTTGTTCGAGGCCTTCATGAAGCCGATTCTCGACGGCCTCGACCGGAACCCGAAGCTGAAGGAAAAGACCGCGGTCTTTATCGCTTTCGACGAAGGCGGCGGCTACTGGGATTCGGGCTTCGTCCAGCCGCTCGACTTCTTCGGCGACGGCACGCGCATCCCCTTTATCGTGATCTCGAAGTTCTCGCGCGGCGGCAAGGTGAGCCACAGTTACGCCGATCACGTCTCGGTCCTGAAGTTCATCGAGCGCAACTGGCACCTCGCGCCGCTCACGGCGCGCAGCCGCGACAACCTGCCCAATCCGATCGAGAGAAGGGACACCCCCTGGGTGCCGGCCAACATGCCGGCGCTCAGCGATCTTTTCGACATGTTTCACTTCGGAGACGGAGACGAGCACGGCGAGCATCACTCCGACGACGGGCACGGCGAGCACTGAACCTCACGCCGCTGGACGTCACAGCAAAAGGGCCGCGAGAATCTCGCGGCCCTTTTTTTCGGCCGGCCAAGGCGTATCGTGTTTTCCGCAGGCCCGCGCCTGCACTGCTGCGCGACCCGTTATTTCCCGGCGCCTGTCATGTCGCGATCCTTCTCGCCTTCCAATAAGCGGACTTCCAGTAGCCTTCATCCAGCCTGGATATCGTCACGCCCCGGCTCGTCGATGCGTGCATGAACCTGCCGCTCGCCAGATAGATGCCCACGTGCCTGTCGAAGAAGCCCGTTTTGAAGAACACCAGGTCCCCGGTCCGCAACTGGTCTTTTTCGACGCTCCTCCCGGATTCCCCTTGAAGCTCGGTCGAGATCGGCAGGACCACGCCGAACTGCGACTTGAACGTCACATATACGAAACCCGAGCAATCGATGCCGCTCCTGCTCAAGCCGCCGATTTCGTATTTCGTCCCCTTCCACCGGCCGTACTGCGCAAAGAGTTTTTTCTTGACCAGTTCGGAGTCGCCCAGATTGACCCTGTCGCCGGTCGCAACCTTCGCCTGCTCCGCTTCTCTTTCCGGCACGTGGCTGCATCCGGCGAGCGCCACGACAACGAGCATGCATGTGGTCCAGTTTTTCACGGGCGCTCGGCTCGAATGCGGGATCAGGCGGGGTTGTACGGGAACCGCCGAGCTGCACGCGCCCTTGCCCTGGCAGCCTCCTCCGCGCGGTCCTGCCCGTCCGCTCGACCTACAGTTAGGCATAGGCGTCTCCCGAAAGACTCGGTGCTCAATGTGGCACCTTAGTCCCTTAGTCAATAGTGTCGCTTAGTTTACCCGATGGCAGGTGCCTCTCACGCGGCGGCTTAACGCGGCGCCAACGCGCGCCGCCCACAACGCAATCGAAGTCCGAGATGCTTCACGGCGTCGTGGTTGAGCGCAGGGTTAAGCGCCACCGGCCTTACGCGTAGAGGCAAACCCGCCAGAGATAGCCCAAAGACGCAAGTAGAGCAATTGCCACTGGAAGGATAAATTGAAGCATAGCAAAGCCGGGCGATGGAAATGCAATAAGCAGGACAGCGCCAATAACCGAGGCCAGAAGAAACGCGAACCCGGCGAAACAGTTCACGCGAAACCAAAGCGTACGATCCGCAAGGGTGCGAGGTGTACGAAGACCGTACCAAGGGTTTGGCGGAATCTTCTTCAAAATGAGAGGAACAGAAACTATGGCGATCACGCCGCAACCGAGTAGGAGAGCGCTCTCTGTGGCCATTGCTGCTATTCGCGTTGCCTAATGTCGAAAATCGGCGGCGGGTCGCAGCCGAGGCCTTTGCGCGGCAAGACCGCTCGCGGACCGTCCGCTCTGGATTGAGGGGTTAGGTGTCATTTCTTGCGCGATAGCGTGTCTGAAGGAGGTACATCACCGAGAGCCAAGCGGACAGAAATCTCCTCTGCGACAATCTCAACAGCGCGCGGGAGGTCTTCCTTTCGCAATACTTTCGCGGTTACCAGTGCATCCACCGCAAGCCCTGCGATTCTTTCGCTCCACTCTTTGCCCATATCTTGATGACACCTAACTAGCAATAGTCAGCAAGTCGGCAATGCTAAAACCATATACGGGTATATGCAAACATCTACCCGTACATAGCGGAAAGCCCGCGCACCGTTCCCGAGTGCGTGCGAGAACTAGAAACGCGTCAGGAATCGAGCTTCTTGAAGAGAACGGGAGCGAGAGCCGCCAGCGTGGCGAGTATCAGGGCGGCCAGGGGCGCATTGCGGGCCATGACCCCCAGGGGAAGAACGACGAAGATCAGGATGAGAATCCACGGCGGCAGGGCGCGGCTGTATTTCAGGTAGGCAAGAACGCCCGCGGGAACCTCGACGCGTACCCCGCGCTCCGACAGGTTTTTTTGCGCGGCCCTTTCCTCTAGCCAGAGCAGGAACACGTAGATCTGCGCGAGCACGCCGCACAGCCATACCGCCGCCCCGACGAGCAGCGCGAAGCCCTTGAGCCACAGCGGCGAATCGGACACCAGCCGGGCCACCCTGAACATGGTGTCGATCGAGCACACGGTGCTGACCAGGACGAACATGAGGACCACCGGAATTACGGTCCATATCCGGCTCACGACGTAGTCCCGGAAGACCTCGTCGCGCTGAAACTTGGCGAGCAGATCGCTCGCGTCCCGCAGCATGCTGCGCGGGCGAAGCTGGCCGGCCATGTCGTTCGCCGCGGCCCTCAATTCGCGTTCGCTGTGTTTCATCGTGCGTCGCATTGAAGTCTTCATGGCGCGCATCGTAAGACCAACCGGGGCAGTATGCAATTGTCATGAGGCCCGGTCGTGTGCAATACGTCCGCAGAACCGGCTTTTTGTCGCATTCCGCCACGGCCACGACGGAGTTCGCCATCGTGTATGCTTCCGCACGCGCCTGCCGCGATCGGACCCCTTGCGGGACCGGCCACGACGTGCAAATGCCCTCTGCTCATCTCAAGCGTCGAGTAAAGTCGAAAGGAATCCCATGAAGACGATCGCCATCGAGGAGCATTTCATCACGCCGATGTACCGGCAGAAGGTCGCCGCGAACGAGTTCCGGAATTTCTATCTCGCCAGCCGCAGCGAGCAGATCGGTCACGACATCGTCGAGCAGAATTCGGACCTCGGAGCGAAACGTCTCGCTCACATGGACGCGGCGGGAATCGACGTGCAAGTGCTCTCCTTCGGCTCGCCCGGGCCGCAAGGTTTCGGCGCGGATCTTGCGATACCGATGGCGAAGGATGCCAATGACCTTGCGTACGCTGCAGTCAGGGCGCATCCCGACCGCTTCGCGGCCTTCGCCGCGCTTGCCACCGCCGACCCAGTAGCGGCGGCCGATGAGCTCGAGCGTTGCGTCGTCAAGCTCGGCTTCAAGGGCGCGATGATCCACGGCCACACTCAAGGGAGCTTCCTCGACGAGAAAAAATACTGGGTGATTTTCGAGCGCGCCGAGAAGCTCGACGTGCCTCTCTATCTGCACCCCACGCTCCCGCACCCGGATGTGGTCAAGGCCTACTTTCAGGGCTACGAGGAGCTCGCCCGCGCGGGTTGGGGATTCGCGGTCGATACGAGCTGCCATTTCTTGCGGATCGTCTTCGCCGGGGTGTTCGACGCCTACCCGCGCCTGAAAATCATTCTCGGCCATCTTGGCGAGGGATTGCCCTTTGCGATGCACCGGCTGAACGATCACACTCATCGCGCTGCCGCACGCCGGGGCCTTAAAAAAACCCCGCTGCAATACTTCAGGGACAACCTGTTCGTCACGACCAGCGGCAACTGGTATGAGCCCGCGTTCCTGTGCACGCTGCTCGCGCTCGGCGCGGACAACATCCTGTTCGCCGTGGACTGGCCTTACGAAGCGAACAGCGCGGGAATGGAATTCCTGGAAAAGCTCTCGATCAGCGACGCGGACCGCGAGAAGATCGCGCACGGCAACGCCGAGCGCATCCTGCGAATGTAAAGGTAGCGCCGGTGCGGGACGCTCGCCCGGCTCTAGTAGCGCTTGCCGTTGCTGAACTCCGCCTTGAGGCGCGCCAGCTGCTTTCTCATGGCCTCGAGCTCGGCTCGGGCCGCCTGAGCCCTGAGCACCGGATCTTCTGTCGGTGCGGCATCGCCCGGCAGGATATGTCCACGCGAAATTTCGGTTTGGGCATCCCGATATTTTTCCGAGGCCGCGTTCCAGCGCTCAACCAGTCGTTGCTCCTGCTCCCGCCACACCTTTCGCTTGTCCATAGATTGTCCTTGTTAGTCCGCAACTGTGATACCGTGAACGACCGCGCTCAGGGGAACACCATGCCGATCCATCGCGAGAAACGCAAGGGATATCTGATCGAGGCGAGCGCATTCCATTTGCCGGGCGGAAACAAGTGGCAGCCCAGACTGACGATGACGCGGTTGCCTTGCGAGGAGGCCCTTTCCAAGAGCCAGTCGTTTCCCGGCCTGCAGCCGCTTTTCGAAACCGCGAGGGGCGCGACCCGTTACGCGACCGATCTCGGCAGAAGCATGGCCGACGAAGATTCCCCGCGGCTGACGATATAGGATAGGGCCGCGGATAGGATCGTATTCCGCGCCACGGCCGAAAAAAAAGCCCGGGAACCCGGGCTTTTTCGCATCGAGGGCGTCGTCACTCGATCGGTTTGATGTTGATCGCCTGTTCGCCTTTGGGGCCGGCCGCGACCTCGAAGGACACCTTCTGGTTTTCCTTCAGGCTTTTGAAGCCGCTGTCCTGGATCGCCGAGAAGTGGGCGAAGACATCCTTGCCGCCGCCATCGGGCGTGATGAATCCGTAGCCCTTGGCGTCGTTGAACCATTTAACGGTACCTGTACTCATGTTCTCTCTCTATGAAAAATTAAAAACGGGCACTTGCCCGGGTGCGGGAACTTCAAGGGGAGGGAAACGACGACCTGATGAGTACGGCGTACGCAACGGACCAGCAATTTCACTGCTTGAAAATCCTGCAGAGGTCTTATACAGGGGCATGCCGCCCCGGTCAAGGAGTTCGCTGGTCCGGTACAGATCCTCCGGGCCTCCGGCGCTCGCGCCTCAGCGCCGGTTTCCGGCGGATTCGCGCGCTGCGACCTTTGCTTTTGCCGCGGCACTGCTCTTCGCCGTTGCGCGATAGCCCGTCGCCTGGGACAGCTTTCTCAGTCGCCCCATCGCCAGAGTCGCGGCCCGGATGTCCGCCAGGGTCACCGCAGGTCTCACGTTCGCCCTCCAGGATTTCCTATCGTGCGGGAGCAACTCGTGCAATTTGCGCAGCGCCCAACTGCACGACACCGGAACACCGGACTCCTTCTCCCTTTTCTGACGTTGCGTCTCGATGTCCGCGAGCGCGTGGATCACTTCGGGCGTTGCATGCTCTGAATTCATCTCGATCTCCTTCGGAACGGTGTCTCGAGTCTGGACATCAAGACATCCGCAAGTGTGCATCGATCAACATCTGCGCGGCGCGGGCGACGTTCCTCGCCGGACCGTGCGCCCCCAGAGTCTGGGTCGTGACCTGTGCGCCTTCCATCAGAAGGAACAACTGGTCGGCCAGCAGCCTCGAATCCCGGGTGCCTATCTGAGTGCATATTTGCGCGAGGCGGGCGCGCAATTTCGCCTTGTGCGCTTCGATCACTTTTCTCGCAGGATGATCCTTTTCGGTGAGCTCCACCGCCGCGTTCGCCATGGGGCAGCCCCTGGCCTTGGGATCTGTAACGTGCTTGGCCAACAAGGCGAAGGCGGCCTTGAGCTGCCTGCGCGGATCCTGGGGATACCGGCTCGCCATCGCTTCCCACGTCTGCCAGAAGTTGGCGTCGTGCTCGCGCAGCCATTCGGCTACCAACTCGTCCTTGGACGGGAAGTTCCGGTACAGGCTCATCTTGGTGGTATCGGCTTCCGCTGCGATCATTTCCACCCCGACCGCACGAATGCCCCTGAGGTAGAAGAGCTCGGAGGCTTTATCGAAGATGCGTTCGCGGGCGCTCGGGCGGTTCGCGGTCCGTTTCCGGGGAGCGTGGAGATGCAATCGTCCGTTGGGTTTGGGTGGCTTGGCCATGCGTAATCTCTGGTTGACAAGAGAGTTACCGGTCAGTATCATACCACCTGCTTCCAGAAGCGACCAGCCTATCCCGTCGCCGCGTTGATCGGCGGTCAGCAGATCAACCGGAAATCGCAGACAAGCCAGAACCGACGAGTTTTTCGCATCGGTTCTTTTTAGCCGTGCGAGCGGCTCTCCGTTGACTGTTAAGGATGCAATGTCATGATGAAAATCCGTCCCTTGCACGACCGCGTTGTGGTGGAGCGTCTCGATGCGGAAAGCAAATCCGCTGGCGGGATCGTGATTCCCGATACCGCCGGAGAAAAACCCGATCAGGGCGAGGTCATCGCCGTCGGCAAGGGCAAGATCCTCGAAGACGGCAAGCTGCGCCCGCTCGATGTGAAAGTGGGCGACCGCATCCTGTTCGGCAAGTTTTCGGGCCAGGCGGTGAGAATCGAAGGCACCGAGTACCTCGTGATGCGTGAAGACGACATCATGGGCGTCGTCGCGAAGTAAGCAGGAACAACCACTTAAAATCCAGGAGCAAAACATGTCTGCCAAAGATGTCCGGTTTCATGAGTCCGCGCGCCACAAGATGCTCGCGGGCGTCAATATCCTCGCCGACGCGGTCAAGGTGACCCTCGGCCCCAAGGGCCGCAACGTAATCCTGGAGCGCTCCTACGGCGCACCCACGATAACCAAGGACGGCGTATCGGTCGCCAAGGAAATCGAGCTGAAGGACAAGTTCGAGAACATGGGCGCACAGATGGTGAAGGAAGTCGCCTCCAAGACTTCGGACGTCGCCGGCGACGGCACCACGACAGCCACCGTTCTCGCGCAATCGATCGTGAAGGAAGGGATGAAGTTCGTCGCTTCCGGCATGAACCCAATGGATTTAAAGCGCGGCATCGACAAGTCGGTCATTGCGGTCGTCGAAGAGTTGAAGAAGATGTCCAAGGCCTGCACCACCAGCAAGGAAATCGCCCAGGTCGGCGCGATCTCGGCCAATGCGGACAACGAGATCGGCAAGATCATCTCCGACGCCATGGAGAAAGTCGGCAAGGAAGGCGTGATCACGGTCGAGGACGGCAAGAGCCTCCAGACCGAGCTCGAAGTGGTCGAGGGCATGCAATTCGACCGCGGCTATCTGTCGCCTTACTTCATCAACAACGCCGACAAGCAGATGTCGGTCCTGGACAATCCCTACGTGCTTCTGTACGACAAGAAGGTCTCCAACATCCGCGACCTGCTTCCGCTCCTGGAGCAGGTGGCGAAAGCCGGGCGGCCGCTGCTGGTGATCGCCGAGGAAGTCGAAAGCGAGGCCCTCGCAACACTCGTGGTCAACAACCTGCGCGGTATCCTGAAGACCTGCGCAGTGAAGGCGCCGGGGTTCGGTGACCGCCGCAAGGCCATGCTCGAGGACATCGCCATCCTCACGGGCGGCCAGGTCATTGCCGAAGAAGTCGGGCTGACCCTGGAGAAGGTGACGCTGAAGGATCTCGGGCAGGCGAAGCGCGTTGAAATAGACAAGGAAAAGACGACCCTCATCGACGGCGCGGGCGATGCCAAGACGATCGAGGCACGGGTGAAGAGCATCCGCACCCAGATCGAAGAAGCCACCAGCGACTACGACAAGGAAAAGCTGCAGGAGCGCGTGGCCAAGCTCGCCGGCGGCGTTGCACTGGTCAAAGTGGGTGCTGCCACTGAAATCGAAATGAAAGAGAAGAAGGCCCGCGTCGAAGACGCCCTGCACGCGACCCGTGCGGCGGTCGAGGAAGGCATCGTCCCCGGCGGCGGTGTGGCGTACATCCGCGCCCGCGTTGCCCTGGACAAGGTCAAGGGCGACAACCCCGACCAGGAGGCCGGCATCAAGATCGTGCGCCGCGCTCTGGAGGAGCCGCTCCGCCAGATCGTCGCCAATGCGGGCGAAGAGCCCTCGGTGGTGATGAACAAGGTCGCGGAAGGCAAGGGCAACTTCGGCTTCAACGCCCAGACCGAAGCCTACGGCGATCTCGTCGAAATGGGCGTGGTCGATCCGACCAAGGTCGCGCGCACGGCGCTGCAGAACGCGGCGTCCGTCGCCGGCCTGCTGCTCACGACCGACGCGGCGGTGGCCGAGTTGGTTGAAGAGAAGGAAAGCGCCGGCGCCGGCGGCCACGGCATGGGTGGAATGGGCGGCATGCCCGGGATGGATATGTGACCGTTCGGGATCTGCCTTGGGCAATTCGCATCTCGCGGGCCCCGTCCAGCGAAGCGCTGGACGGCCTGATGGATGTCTGGTTCAAGGCGATCATGGCGGCCGGTGCCGTGCGAAAGTCGGTCGGATTCGACTCGCACATGGTGCGCCGGGACTGGCAAAGCGCCAAAGGCAGCCTCGAGCAGGCTTATGGACGCTCGAACCCGGACCACCAGCAGACCATGGATACCCTGACTGCCGCAATACATTACAGAAGGGTGCTCGCCCTTCGGCCGACGGGGTCCGCAGCTTGAGCGGTTTCCCGACAGAAATGACAACACCGATACCCAGTCTTTCGTTCGACGCGGCATGGCACGATCTGGATCGCAAGTCTGCGACTCTCTGGCTGCTGCTCTTCGGTTGCATCCCCGGGGTGTTCCTGCTTGCCTATCTGCTGAACGACCTGCCTCTCCACGGCGCATCGTTTCTCATTGTCGCGCCCCTCTGGATGATCGCGATCGCCTGGGCCGGAAGCCGCATGGCACGCTTTGCCTGTCCCGGCTGCCACAAGGCATTTTTCGAGACCTGGTACTTCTGCAAGCCTCTCAGGCACAACTGCGCTCACTGCCGTCTGCCAAGGGGGTCGAAGCAGACACCGCCGGCTGCGCCCGCTGAGAACGTTTCCAGAGATAAGCCTTACTGACGATCAAACGGTTTCATCGTCCTTCGGGGTCGTTTCCGGAGGATTTTTTTTTGCCTTAGGCAGTCGGCCTCGGCGTGACGTGCCCGCACTTGCCGCAGGCGCGGTGCGATTCCTCTGAATAGAACTCCTCGTACACGCGCGACACCGGATCCTCGCGGTAGTCCGGGACGTGGCGCACGGCCTCGTACAGGGGCGCGCGGCATTTCTCGCAATACCACATGAACCGGTCCATTTCGCCTGCGCGCCGCTTGCGCTCCAGAACGAGGAGGAACGAGTCGGGCGAGAAGCGCGGGGAGTGCGGCACGCCCGCCGGGCAGTAGATGATCTCGCCCTCGCGCACGACCGCCACCTTCTCCTCGCCTTCGGGCGTGCGGTAGTGCAGGTCCATCACGCCCTTGATCATGTACATGACCTCGTCGCTCGGATCGGCGTGGAATTCACTGCGGTGTTCTCTCCCGCGGGCGACGAAGGCGATGGTGTCGGGCGCCTGCCAGAGGATGCTCACCGGCTTCACGCTCTTCTTGATACCCTCGGAAACCTGAGCGAGATTGACCGCCTTGAGCTCTGCCATGATTTCCATCGTCGCCGTTCGAAAATAATTCCTGTCGTCGCCGTTCCGAAATCCCCCGGAGATTGTAAGCGCAAGGAATGAGTAAAGGGTAAGATCGGCGAAACTCTAGACGTTTCACCAATGAAAACAACGAACGCGGCCGCCACTCTCGCCAGCGTCGTCTTTCTGAGAATTCAGGAGTTCGCCCGCAGACCGGTTCAGGAGCAGGCGCGGCTCCGGGCGCAGCTCGAAGCGGTGGTGGCAGTGACCGTCGCCGAGCTTGCGCCCGCGGCGCGGATCGTGCTCGACGCTGCGGACGGAACCGCGATCGCGGTTCTCGCCGATCCCCAGGGAGCCTTGCGCCTCGCCGAGCGCGCGCTGCCCGCGACGGCGGCGGGACTCCCCTTGTGCATCGGGATCAATCACGGCACGGTGCAGATGGCGTCGGGCGGCGAGAACGGGATGATCGGAGACGGAATCGCCGTAGCGGCGAGCGTCGCCGAATTCGCTTCGCCCTCGCGCGTGCTGATCTCACGGTCTTTCCGCGACGCGCTGGCGGATGTCACGCCGGGCACGGAGGCCGGATTTTTCCCGGCCGGAACATTCACAGACGGCGGGCTGCGGACGCACGAATTGTTCTTCCCGGACGCGCAGGCGGCCCGGCGCAGGCAGAGGCGCCTGATCGCGCTCGGCGCCGCGGTTGTCATCGGCCTGGTCGTGGCGGGCGCCGCCGCGCGGGTCGCCACGGGTGGGCAACAGAAATTTCTGGACGGTGTTTTCGGGAAGCTGGGGATTTCCGCGAAGCAGCGCGAGAACTACACCCGCGGACTGCGCGAAAAGCTCAAGTTCTAGGCGGCGGCTTGACTCATTCAGCGCTCTCCTGACGATGGCCAAAAAGAAACTGAGCCAGCTCGGCCGCTACAAGATTACCGGCGAGCTCGGCCGCGGCGCGATGGGGGTCGTCTACAAGGGCCAGGACCCCGCCCTGGACCGCACCGTCGCGCTGAAGACCATCATCCTGTCGGACGACGTGGCCGGGCGCTCGGATTACCAGGCGCGCTTCTCCCAGGAAGCCAAGGCCGCCGGGCGCTTGAACCACCCGCAAATCATCACCGTGTACGATTTCGGCCAGGAGGGCGATCTCGCCTACATGGCGATGGAGTTCCTGAAGGGCACCGAGCTCCGCGCCCGGATGAAGGATGGCGCGGTCGGCGTGCCCGAAGCCGTGCACATCGCGGAGCAGGTGGCCGAGGGCCTGGGCTACGCGCACGAGCACGGAGTGGTGCACCGGGACATCAAGCCGAGCAACATCATGCTCATGCCGCACGACCAGGTGAAGATCATGGACTTCGGCATCGCGCGCATGCGCGCTTCCGATCACAAGACGAGCACGGGCCTCCTGCTCGGCACCCCGAAATACATGTCCCCCGAGCAGGTTTCGGGATCGCCGGTCGATCACCGCTCCGACATTTTTTCGCTCGGGGTGGTCCTCTACGAGATGCTGACCCATACGAAATTGTTTTCCGGCGAGGACACGCCGCAAATCTTCCACAACGTGGTCAACTTCCAGCCCACCGCGCCCAGCCGGGTGAATCCCGAGGTGCCGCCGATGCTCGACTTCGTGGTGGAGCGTGCGCTGAAAAAAGATCCGGCGGTTCGCTATCAGGACGCTTTCGAGCTCGCCGCCGATCTGCGCTCCGTCCTCGCCGAGCTCGTCCATCGCGAGGCGGCCGTTTCGAAAAAGAAGGGGCGCGAGATCGACACCACCAAGACGATGAAGCTCGACCCGGAGGCCTTGAGATCGGCGCTGCAGGCGCCCGCGGCGGGCGCGATCGGGTCCGATACGCGGCTTCCCGTGTCGCTCAGGTTCGATTGCAAGGAAGCGATCGGCCGGCTGACCGAACCCACGCGGAGGGATCGCAGGCTGCTGACCCGGCCGCCCCGTCCCGTGGGCTTGTTGCGCGGGATTGCGCGCGATCCGGGAAAGCGCCTGCTGTTCTTCGCGATCGTCGTTGCGGCCCTGGCCGGCGGCGCGATTGCCTTCGCCTGACCAAACCGGGTGACCAAACCGGGGACAGACCACGGTTTCTCACACCGCTTAGCCCGGAAAACCGTGGTCTGTCCCCGGTTTTCCCCGGTTTTCTTACACGCCCGGTTTTCTTACACGCGTAGCGCGCCGCTCCGACTTCAGTCCAGCTTGATTCCCGCCGCCTTCACCAGCGCGGCGTTCGCGGCGATCTCGTCGCGGATGTAGACATTGAACTGCTCGGGGTTGTAGTCCATTGGCTCGGCGCCCAGGCGCGAAAGTT
>Ga0193726_1000814_pt1 | contig 28528 bp, 32 predicted proteins | sample H2c1metaG_FD_144928 | JGI IMG/M metagenome (GOLD analysis project Ga0193726, IMG submission 144928) | Soil microbial communities from a riparian zone of the East river system, Colorado, United States - H2c1 | ecosystem: Environmental > Terrestrial > Soil > Riparian zone | place: USA: East River...
CTCAACACGTGTGTGGGTCGGGGCGAAGAAACGGGATTCCAAGTCGAACAAAGAAACTGGAATGGAGGAAGTGGAGAGTGGTGTAAAATATATGCTTGACTTCAAAAGCCCCATACAAGGCTTGCTCAGCGTTCACTCGCGTGCGGCCTGCACATTCGCGCTGTCACCAATTCGTGACACGCTAATCGAAGGCTTCAGCCACTTCGTTACCTCCATGACTGCTCCGATTGCTTCCGGCTGGAGCGGTTGCCGGGTGGGGCTTGCACCCACTGGAAAGCGCCGCCTTGTCACGGCGCACGCCAGAAGCGGACATTTCCCTCAGAGTCAGCTTTTGACCCCAACGGCTTTCGGGGCTAGGCCGTTGAAATCTCTCACCGAGTTTTGCAAACCCCCTACATTTTGATCCGGCTATTTCCGGCCATTTCTGACACGTTTGCAAAACTCTTCTCGTTGTCCTCGATGTTGAGCAGACTAGGCGTTGCCATCCAGCCTGCTAAAATTACCGAATGGAACGCGAAGTAAAACCCTTCTCGAAGCCGTGGAAGCTGGTCGGGCGCGCCGGGTCCTTCGAGATTCAGGACTCGGCCAGCCGAACGCCAGCCTTTGTCTATTTCTCCGACGATCCGTGGCGCTGCGTCTTCTATCCGGGCTCTGAACCCCGGACCAACGCAAGTCCGCGACCGCACGCAAGAGTCGGACACGCACGGGCCCACAACGCGCTTCATGGATGAGCCCTCATCGACCGCGGCGTGAGGCAAAAGGCCGCACTAAATTCGCTATGTGGTGAAATATGGATCGCGCATATGCCATCGACACCAGACCAACTCCTTGCGCGTGACGTCGCCAACCTTGCGGCATGCTATCTCGGCGGCTTGTTCGCCAGCAGCCTGGCCGTCTCGCTATGGGTAGGCCCGGGCGCATTCATGTTCGGCGCAGTGGGAGCTGCCATGGCCTCTCCCATCCTGGTCGTCGCGGTTGTGATTTTTTGTGGCTTTCGTGACCGAATAATACGGCACCTGTTGTTCTGGTGCGCGCTTGTACCACTCATGGTGGCAATCATGTGGCTGACGATGGAGTGGCTGCTGACATACCAATATCGCGGCCTCGGCTTGTCTTGGTTCTTATCGCTGAGAAGCGTGTGGCAGCGCGTAGGCTTTGCCTTCCTTTCGGCATCGATTTCTTCTGCGCTGTTCTGGCTTGTTCATTGCGTGATGCAGCGCCGCTCCGACGATCACTCTCGCGTATCCTGATTGTCCAGCCGATAGGCCAACCGGCAGCGCTCATGCTTGCAACCAACGGATATTCGTTCTGCTTTGGTTGCTTAGGGCCGTGAGCGGCTGTCCGAACGATCCGATTTCCGCGCTGCCTTATCCTCGCCAAGCCGCCGCCCGGATCAATTTCCGGCCCCGATCATTTTTGACATTTGCCTGCCCGGTGTAGTGGCGGCGGAATCCGCGCCATACAACTCTCGTCGACCCCAGTCACGCGATACGGACCGGCCAGCTCGCGGGGGCCCACCGCGCTGGACATCTATCGTCACACAGCGATGCGCGACCCGTGGAATCGGAGCAGTCGGCCGCTCCGGCGTTGCCGTTGGTGACCGCAGCACCGGGCCTTCCGTAAAGCTTTTCGAAGCGCTCAGATGCAGCGCCAAGCGCCGCAAGTTGTCGGGCAAGAACGCGATGCTGTTCGCGCGCAATGCCGACACGAGCCTGCAAATGTTGATCGGTATCAGAGCGTCATGAAGAAGAATGATGGGCGCGAGGTGGAGCAAGCCGCCGTAGACGAGGAAAGCGACATTGCTGCACAGGGCGGCAGCCCGCAACGGCACCATCTCCTTCATATAAAAGGTCAGGAGCACAAGAAACGAAGCAATGTAGCCGACACAATCCACTGCGCGCACGGCAACCCTCCAGAATTGCTCCGCGCTTGGCCTACCGCAGAAGAAGATCAGGCGCGAAGCGTTCAGGGAGTGAAGGGGCATGATTGCCAAACGAGGTCTGCGCGCGCATCACCCCGTCGGGCGACGCATGAGTTTGTGCAGTTCGCTATTTTGCCGCGGCTGCGCCTTTTCGTTGCCGGCTGCGCGGGAAAGAGCGTTGTCACATACGCATGATGAGATAGCAACGCCACTTGCAACGGTTGGAGTTTCCACAACATGCGATCACAGGCTATACAGAAAATGGCGCCGTTGAGAGCGCAAGCTGCCGCACCCGAAAGGCCGGTGACCTTACCGGGAACAGGGCTCGCCTCAAGCGACGATGATCTGGTCATCCGCGCGATCTTCACGCTGCCTGCTACGTGGTGCCAACGAGCATGTTTCAGGGCCAAGTTACACGCGGATCTCAAGGACAAGTCCGACTTCCTTCGCGATATCGGCATCGAGGTGCACGAGGCACAAGCTGAAGCGTCGCGGTTTTTCTGGGAGCCGATCACGTTGAAACGCCGGTAATCCAAAATCAGGCAATGAGTTCGTCCGGGTTACACGGCAGCACTCCAGTTCGAATGTTCAGGCTGATAAATCGATTCATTCGCCGCTCGAGGTGGTGTCGCCGATTTCTCCGCGGCGCATCACCTGATGAGGTGATGCGCCCGCAAAAACGATCCGCTAAAAAAGTCCTTATGCAGAGGTAGCGTCCAATGGCTGCCGCTATCGCAACTGCACGGATTCTCAATCGGTCCACGGTCATAGGCTTTGTCATTGTCATAAATCATTCGTGTTCTATGTCTGTATGTTCAGATGGCAGCACAAAATGTAGGCGCTACGCTGCTATCCGCAGCTTGAGGTCCAATGCAAGACATGAGAGCGTTTGGTGCGGAGATAGCGCATATCGGGTGTTCCATGCCACAACGAACGCTTGAAACACGTCGGGTGAGCGGATGAGAGGCGCGAGCGAGCTTCCGGAACAGCTGCTGGATCTGATCTACGATGCCGCCACGGACGAGGCGCTATGGTCTGACGTGCTCGCCGGGATCGCCGATCTCACCGGCAGTCTTAATGGGGCGATATTCGGCCAGGTGATCGGCGCGAACAAGGTCTATTTCAGCCACAACACGCGGTCAAGGGAGGAATGCCTGCGCGCCTACCGCGAGCGACACGTCCAAAATCCGCATTCGCTTTATATGGACAAACAGCCGACAGGTGCGCTGGTCGCTTCGGATGAAATCATATCGTTATCCGAACTGAAAAAGACCGCGTTCTATGATGAGGTGTTCCGGCCGCAGGACGTAGCGCATGTTGCCATGATCCCGCTCGAGAGCCGGCGCGGTTTCACCGCCGGGTTCAACCTGTGCCGCTCCGAACGGCAAGGGTCTTTCGAGGAACCGGAGATGGCGACCTTGAGGCGCCTGCTGCCGCATATGGTACGCTCGACCGCGCTCGGCTTTCGCCTGCAAGGATATCGGGCCCTGCAACGAGCTGAATTCCAGGTGCTGGACCAACTGTCCACCGGTGTCATCCTGCTCGATCGATCGGCGAAGATCATCTTCACCAACAAGGCGGCAGAATTGCTGAGCTCGGACGCCGGTCCGCTGCGGTTGCGCAACACCGGGATTGCCGTGTTTTCTGCGCCCTTCTCGCGCCGGCTGGATGAACTCGTGCAGTCGGCGCTGCGCGGGCTGCCTGCCGCGACTATGAGCATTCCGCATCCGGACGACGGACGGCTTGTAACGCTGTTCGTGTCTTCGGTGCGAAGCCGCGACGTCGATCGCTTCGTCAGCTTCGACATGCGGGACGCCGCGGCGATGATCTTCGTGTTCGATTGCGCCGGCCCGGTAAAGGTGCCGCCGACGTGGCTTATGGACGCTTATTGCCTGACCTTGGCGGAAGCCAAGGTCGCGCTGCATGCGGCGTCGGGACGTTCGGTCGCCGAGATCGGCACCCAACTGAACACCTCGCCGAATACGGTGAAGACCCATCTCCGGCGCGTCTTCGCTAAGACCGGCGTGCACAGCCAGGCGGAACTCGCGGGCATCATCGCATCGCTCGGACTGATGACGGGCGCAACGGCGGCGAGTTGAAAATAGAGATGCCGTTCGTTCCTCCGTTTACTGTGTTCGAGAGAGTTCTGGTGCAGGAACCCGATGAGAAACGAAAGCGATCTCTTTGAAATCTTGCTGGACAAGATCTACGACGCGGCGACGGATGACCAATTATGGGCGCCCATTTTTCGCGAGATTTCTACTCTGACCAATAGCGTCGGAGGCGTTCTGCTGGGCCAATCGCAAAGCCCCCGGCTTCTTCATTTTGCGAGGCATTACAATACTGATCCCGAGTGCCTGCGCGTACTGAGAGATCGGCACGTCCTGAATCCTTGGACGCTTCACATGCAGAAATTTCATCCTGCCGGCACCGTCGTCTTGTCGGACAGCATTCTGCCGTTCACGGAGCTGCGTCGAACGGCATTCTTTGACGAAGTCATGCGGCCGCAGGATCTTGGCCATGCCGCCATGATCGGGCTCTCCCGGAAACCGGACTTCGGTGTCGGTTTCTGTCTGAACCGGGGGCCGCGGCAGGGGCCATACTCCGAGCAGCAGCGACACTTGCTTGAAAGACTTACGCCGCACCTGATGCGGACGGTACAGTTAGGATTTCAGCTCGGCACCTATAGAGCATTGCAGCATATGGAATATAATACCCTCGACCGGATTACCGTCGGTGTGGCCCTGCTCGGTCGTGATGCCGGTGTCCTGTTCGTTAACAAAGCGCTTCGATCGATGACGCTCGACGGTGCGCTGAATCTACGTCGCCAAAAGCTTTCCAGTTATTCTGTGCCGCACGCCAAGCGGCTCGATTATCTCATTCAGTCTGCTTTTCGCGGCGCGCCAGCAGCCACGATGGCGATACCGCACCCGATCGACGGCCGTTCCGTGACGGTGCTGGTGTCATCGGTGCGAAGCCGGGATCTCGACCGGTTCGCAAGCTTGGACATGCGCGACGCCGCGGCAATGGTTTTCGTGCTTGATCCTGCCATCTCGACAACGATGCCCCCCGAATGGGTCATGGATGCTTATGGCCTAACGTTGGCGGAAGCCAGGGTCGCTCTGCACGCGGCGTCGGGACGTTCGGTAGCCGATATCGGCGCACAACTGAAAATCTCGCCGAATACGGTGAAAACCCATCTTCGCCGCGTCTTCGCCAAGACCGGCGTACACCGCCAGGCGGAACTCGCGAGCATCATCGCATCGCTGAAGCTGATGACAGGTGTCGTCGGAACGACCTAGGGATTCTGCTCTTTCTGCCGATCAGAAATGGCTTGGAGATGGGCGACAGCGCAGCGACGATTTCGATATTCGCCGATCATCCGCTATCGGTACCTCGTGAATAGCCGCACGTTTTCGCCGCTTCCGCGTGTCCTGGCCCACCGAGAGACTATTCGGGGGACCCTCGGCTTGCCGTCCTTGAAGCGCTGCTCATCGCAGGCGCGGATCAGCACTGAGCCGATTAGGACCGTGACAACCGGTCAGAGCGCACAACACCGTCGCGGGGCGGTGTTGGTTTGGACACTGGCCAAGCAGACACATGCGGTGGTGAGCCTGGGGCGCGTTATTACAAAGCAAGGTGCCAGCGACACGATGGATGACACCAAAACTTTGACAAGTCACCTGAAAGGGTGACGACGGATGAGTCCATTGATGTCAAATCGCGTCCGATAGTTCGTGACCAACCCACATCCCGGGCGGCATGATGACCCAAATTCCCTCAAATCGAACACCACTATCACCGATAGGACGGCGTCCTGCATGAAAACAATGGCAGCTCTACCTTCGCCAGCAATCGCAAGCATGTAACTTTCATCATTTATGCCCGAGGCGACGAGGCTGAGTGAATAGCACGCGAGATTACATTGGCCGGCTTGTTGCTAGTCGGCGACCAAATTCAAAAGAACTTTCACTCACGGCCGACACTCCCCACCTCGTCCACAAGGCTACGATTAAATCTGGTCTCTCGTTCAAAATAACTTCAGCGCGGTGACCCAGTGACTATTTCAGATTACTCCATGGCTGCATTCGCGCTGCTCAATGGCGCTCGCGTCATCGCTTACGTGCCGCAGATCCGCTGCCTGAACCGCGATAACAGCAATGCAGCAGCCGTTTCCCTGGCAACCTGGGCTTTGTTCACTCTGGCTAATGCCGCCACCGTGACCTATGCCATTTTCGTCATCAACGATCTGCTGATGGCCGGCATGTTCATGCTGAACCTGCTAGGCTGCCTGACGATCGTTTTGATGATCGCGAAGAAGCGTGTCTTGCATCGAAGCGCCTCGTCTTTGGGCACCTTGCCTTATTCCGGAAGCGACATTCTTGGAGTCGTCTCATCAAGTTCAAAGTGTCCCTCGGAGAATGCCAAAGCGGTTTCAAAGGGACACGGGGCCGAAACAGACAGGGTACCACGCAAGGGGGTGTTCGAGCGTCTAATGCTTGCGTGGCGAAGCCGCGCTCAAAGTCAGCTCGATCTGCACCTCAAGCTGATGCTCCCGGGCAAGAGGGTTCGGTACCCCCCAGATGATACCCAGTTCTGGAGGCCGCCGCGCGATGACAAATATCGCCACCACCCGAACATTCGTGAATAACGTAGAAAGGCCGCCTGACAGGGTTGCCGTCAGCGATGCGTTCGACACCCCACGCCCGCGCCATCCGTTCGGGCGGCTACAAACTGACACGTCCGTTGTATGTATCGCCCATGGGCAGCTGTGCATTTTCGTCCGAACAGAACCTCGCCGTGCAGGCCAGGCTGAATTTCATGCTGGGTTCCCAGCTATACGATCAGCTGTTTCTGGGATTCCAGTGTGGCGAACTGAAGGATGACGTCCTCCGCGTTTTTGCACGAAGCGAATATCTCGCGCTCGAAATAGCAGCGGGGTACTCCCTGCACGTTGCCATAGCCGTGGAGAGCGTTCTGAAGAGGCCCGTCAAATCGGTGAACGTACTTCCCAGGGGTCTGCTGGATTCTGAATCGGATCGTTCCGCCCGCTCGAAGGGTCAGGGATTCTAGTCTAGGCAGATCGAAGTATGCGGAGGCTACGGTACTCGTGCGGGGCGAAAGCCCGCACATCACACTGGCACTTGGAGGCAACGCGACATTCAACTTTCAACATCCATTGGCCAATTCGAACAACTTTTTATCTTAGCGAGGGAAAGGCCACGCTAAGGATCACTACCGTACCCGAACCGTCAACCTAGGTAATGACGATCCTCGGCTTTTGCTAGTGTAGGCTTTATGACCTATTGTGTCGACGCAAGAGCGCAGCCTGATCCGCTCCACAGGCTGTCACGGGTAAGGCAGACCCCCGAACGAACAGACGCTCAAAGACTGGGAGCAGAAATCGGGCCTGCTCCTCTATGACCTTCGCTCCTACAAGACGATTGCCGCCCTGCTGGCGCCGTTGTTTCCCGGCATCATCGGCGGGTTGCTGGCCGCAGCAGGAAAGTGAAACTGGGCGTTGATGGCCCGGCCTATTTCGTCACGCCTTTTCAACCCGGCGCGGTCCCGCGCTCGACAGGATTTAGCTTTGAGAGCAATATTTCAACAACCAGCGCTTCGCTCACGCCGCAGAGCAGGCCTATAAGCAGGCCCGCACTCGGATCGGTCTTCACTTTATTCAACAAGTATCCGCCAATACCGAGCATGACAAAATCGAACCAGAGGGCGACCAGCAGCACGCAACTGACGACGGCGATATAGAGGAAACGCAGCCCGATGGGTTGAGCCTGCGATACCCATCAATTGCATTTGATAGAGATGATGGGTTGAGCGAAGGGCTCAACCCACCCTACGGGCTGTCGCGCGGCGGGCCGATGGCATCGAGCGGCAGGCTCGCCGAACTACGCCTTCGGCTAATCTAACCAGCCCAGCGCGCTCGCGACTCGACGCTCTCTTACGGTTTGGTGTTTGCTTCGTTCCCGCGCGGACGGGCGCCTTTCTTCAAGCGGGATGAGTTTGGATAATAGGCGAAGGCCTCTCGGCTGTCCTTGAGAAACGGATCACGGAAGCAGTCGCCGCCGATGCGGCCTTGCATTGCTCCATCGAATCAAACCCGCAGCCGGTCATGTGACCGGTCACATCCTGGCGGCAAAACTCGCCCGCACTAGCCTTATTTTCGCTCATGGCGCCAAACGCAACAACGGCGACGACTGCCGTAGCCGGCGCACTGATCTTCGCAAAAGCTTTCATCATGTTCTCTTCTGTTAGTTAGTCCCGAACGCCAAAATAGTTGTCAGGAATCGATGCGCCACCGCATTCAACCGATCTTGAAGTGATGACAATCATATGAAGGCCAGGAACGATTGAGATGACGCGCGGGATTAGCGGCCGCTGGCCGGTAGAACCCCCAAGGCCTGTGCCCCAGAGAAAATTGACAAATGCGACCAGTTCCCGACGCCTCGCGGCTTTGATATCGACGTCGAAAGCTCCCCGACGCCTTGCGCCCTGCTCGCCGTTGATGAGCCGCCAAAGAATTTCGCGCGCGATGGCCGGAATCGCCGCGTCAGCAAGCATGGCCGGAACGTTGGCGGTCGCCCTCCTTTCGGCAGCCTCATGATGCTTTTAAAGTTAGGTGCAGCCGGGAGTAAACACACCAAGCAGTTTACTTTGCGAAGCGGAGCCTTTGCTTTTCATCACGCCGATTTCGCTGCCGCGATTTCCGCCACGGTCCGGCCGTTGTACCCCCAAGCCGTGACCGGCACTTCATCGAATGTAACGTAAAGCGGAAGAATTGGATCACCCAGTTCCTTCGTCAGAACCGTGGTCATCTCCGCGATCATTCGGGACGTTTGTTCGTCAGAATTCGCTCCCGCGATGATCCGGATGACGGCTTGTATGCCAACAAGTCCATCCGCTTTGACGGCTTCGCCGCCCACTGCCCAATCCGATACGGGCGATGCGGCAATCGAAACCACGACGAGCTTTCTGGTTCGACCCAGCACGTCCACCATGAGATCGGTGATCTTGGCGAAAATGGCGGCCTTCTGGGCATCCGACGGTAGTTCGCCAATCACCTGAATGTTGACCTGGGGCATATCCTGTCCTCCTGGGTTCGAGTTGACGCAGCGCATTGGCCGCTGCGTCACAAGGTAGGCAACGCCAGGAGTTTGTGATACTCACTAGTTAGTATACTTTGCTTTCTAGCGTGCTTTGCACGCTGGAAGCCAAGTCAGACAGCTCCGTCGGAACGCGGAAGGACGAAGCCATGACACGCGATTCAAGGATTACACGTCGAGACATTCTGGCGGCCGCCGACGAGCTATTCTACGGCGAGGGGCTTCGCTCGGTGAGCGTCGACGAGATATCGGCAAAGGCCGGGATAACGAAGAAGACCCTGTACTATCATTTCCGATCTAAGGACGAGTTGATCGCGGCATATCTCGAAGCACGGGATCGCCCGACCCTAGAGCGCTTTCAGAAATGGGCAGGCAACGAAGGTACCGTGGCCGAGCGTCTGCAGCGGATGTTTCTCCGCCTCGGCAGGTGCGCCAAGTCACCGACGTGGAAGGGATGCGGATTCGTCCGCGCTACGGGAGAGTTAGCCAATATTCCGGGCCATCCAGCGATCAGGGTAGCCCGCGCCCACAAGGCCAACTTCGAGAAATGGCTCAGCGATGGTCTCGCGGCCGAAGGCCATCGGGATTGCGTCGCTTTGGCTTGCGGTTTGATGGTTGTCATTGACGGGGCAGTCACGCAGATGCTGCTTCATCGGGATCCAAGATACGCTCGCGCTGCCTGCCGCGCGGCGTGCACGCTTCTGAACTCCGAACGTCCTCCAGCTACGCCTCACACATAGGGCGTTCGCGGGTGCAATTGCCTGCGGATGCTCGCCCTTCAAGTCCTATTTATTGAAACACCGCCGTCGGCCAGCAGCGCAATGCCGGTCGTGAAGCTGGACGCATCCGACGCCAAGTATAGCGCCGACCGTGCAATCTCATCGGGCCGGGCAAGCCGCTTGAGCGCATGAATGCTTCGGACGAAAGCCTGTGCTTCCTCGGTATTGTTCATGCCCCGGGCCATCTCGGTATCGGTCCCGCCCGGCAATAACGCATTAACGCGAATACCCAAAGGGCCGAGCTCGCCAGCAAGAACCTGTGTCATGCCGATTAGGCCTGCCTTGCTTGCGGCATAGGCGACGGTTCCCGGAAACCCGACCGTGTAACCGACAAAGCTCGATGTAAAGATGAGCGAGCCACCGCCCCGCACCTGCATCGCTGGTATTTGATATTTGGCACCGAGGAAGGCACCGGTCAGGTTCGTCTCGATCGTCGTCGTCCAGTTTTGGCGCGACATCTCTGCGATGCCGCCCAATACGCCCATCGTCGCCGCGTTGTTAAACGCGATGTCGAGTCCGCCGAACTCCCGCGCGGCCAGTTTTACTAGACTCCTGGCATAGTCTTCGTCCTGGACGTCGCCGGCTAGTGCCACAGCTCGGCCTCCTGACGCAGAAATCCTCGCTACCAGAAGATCCAGCTCGTCTTTGCGCCTCGCGCCGATAACAACGGCTGCGCCCTCGGCAGCAAACAATTCTGCGGTCGCATATCCGATTCCGGAACTGGCGCCCGTCACGATGGCGACCTTTCCATCAAGCGCAGACATTTGATCTCTCCTAGGGTTATTTGCCGGCGACTCAACTGCCGCTCGACATCGCCACACATATTCAAGGTCATGCACCGACTCAGACAAACGAAACCACCCGATTCCCGATCTCCAGCTTCATTAATCCAGTTGCATAGGCAGTCGCGACTCGTCCCGAAACCCGTGTCGGCGTTGGATGATGGAAGGTAAACGCGTGCGCGCATGATCCGGAGACGTACGACGACCCCGTCACTGCTGAGCGCCTCCAGAAGCTGGTCAAAGATTTGGAAGAACAGCTTCGGCTGTCGGAGCAGGTCGGGCCTATGTCCAAGGACCTTGTCGTCAGGCACTGGAGCTTGCGCTGTCCCGCTTCATCAGTCTTCATGGGATCGGGCCGGTCGCAGTCAAAGCACGCCGGGAGGTAGCGCCAGAAACAAATCAGCCCCGCAATTGGGGCAAGTCGGTCGCTTGGCTTGGCCCATGTGCAGGATTTAAACGTGCCCACCCGCAGAACGGCTCCTGACGAAACCCGCGCGACTTTACGCTGTTAGTGGCGGGGGTTTACCGACCCCCGCCCAGCCTATCCCACGGACGCATACGCCGACGGGCTGGCTTTCAGGTGAGCTGGGCCGGACTCATCTAGGCGGGACAGACTAAGGCTGCGTCAATTGCCGGAACATTGTGCCCCCGGGATATTCTGGGTCTGAAACTAGTGCGTTCCCGCTTAGACCGCGCTTCAATGCGCAGATGGCAGACAAGCGCACCATTTCCCAGCTCGAGGCCGAGGGTTATCCTTGGATCGGGTGCGAGTGCTGTAAGGGCACCGTGTGAGTGCCATTCAGGGTGCTCCGCCAGCGGATTGGATTAAAGGCGAAGAAATGAGCGCCAAGTCAAGGCCGCCGATCGTGGAAAGATAGTCCTACAGCGAAGGCGATTGCCGCGACGATCTCGTTATTATCGATCGCCGGCTTGATCGCGGTGCTCGCCTTCGCGCTTCTATCTATGCAGTGAGGCTCTCCCTAGCGCGTGCTCGGGCCGCCGCCTGGTCGAACTCGGACTTAAGGCCAAGAAATGAAATGGCGAAGAAGCGCAGAACCCAGTTTTCGTTGAAAGAAGATCGGCAGCTAATACGGACTTTTTTAGCGGTCTGTGCCTGCCGAATGCATTCTGCGCAGATCGGGCATATCAATGTCACGCGATTTGCCTACGGCATTCCCCTTAACATCAAGGATTGGTCGCAGGAAGCTGGCGATCGGCGGCACGCCGCTCGAAGAGATCCGAATTGCTGCCGCCCGAGTTCACCTGACCGGATATGCGGGACAACGGCGACGGTGGTATGGTCCGTGCATTCACGATTCAACCGGCGTCCAGACCCCTCCGGCTGCGCTCGAGCGCAGGACGGCGTCCACCATCGCAACACCGGCGAAGCCATCCTCAATCGTTGGAAAGGTCAGCGCCGGATCGGCAAGAGAGGCGGTGCGCCTTGCCACAATAGCTGTTGCGGCTTCGGTATAGATCGTCGCGAACGCTTCCAGGTATCCCTCAGGGTGGCCGGGTGGAATACGATTGACGCGCTGACCGGCGGCGTTCATGGACGTTGTGCCGCGATGGATCGATCGTGGTGCTTCACCGAGCGGCGACCAGGTGAGAAGGTTCGGCTCTTCCTGCCGCCAATCCAGGCCGCCCTTCTCGCCGAAGATCCGTAATCGCAGCCCGTTATCGTTTCCGGGTGCAACCTGGCTCGCCCACAATGCGCCCCGCGCCCCGTTCCCGTAACGCAGCAGAATTTGCACATTGTCATCGACACGGCGGCCCGGCACGAAGATGGTCGTCTCGGCCAGAATCTGCTCAGGCATCATCCCGGTGACAAAGTGCGCCAGCTGGTATGCGTGGGTACCGATGTCGCCGACGCAGCCGCCGGCACCCGAGCGCGCCGGATCGGTACGCCAGTCGGCCTGCTTCTGGCCGGTGGCCTCAAGCGGATCGGCCAACCAATCCTGCGGGTATTCGACCTGCAAGATCCGGATAGCGCCGAGTTCGCCGCCCCGAACCATAGAGCGTGCATGGCGGACAAGCGGATAACCGGAATAATTATAGGTGACGGCAAATATCAGTCCGCTCGTGCGTGCCTTGTCGCGCAAGCGGCGCGCCTCCTCAAGGGTTGTCGTCAACGGTTTGTCGCAGATGATATGAACACCCGTCTCCAGAAAGGCGTCGGCGACAGGTGCGTGCATATGGTTCGGCGTGACGATTGCAACCGCTTCGATAGCGTCGGTCCGCCCGGCCTCTGCCTGCGCCATGGTCCGGAAGTCCGGATAGGATCGATCGGACCCAAGGCCGATAACCGCCGCCGAGCGGATTGCCTTGTCGGGCGAGGCGGAAAGCGCGCCGGCGACGAGTTCGTAACGATCGTCGAGGCGCGCGGCGATGCGGTGGACGGCGCCGATGAAGGCGCCTTCCCCGCCGCCTACCATTCCCAGTCGAATGCGTGGCTCAGCCATGTCGAACTCCTGTCGATTTATTTCGGCTCAGATGAGGCCCAATGTCCGTCGGATCTGCGCATCGTCGCTGGTGCCGCCGGCGAAGTCGTCAAATGCTCGCTCGGTGACGCGGATGACGTGGTCGCGGATAAAGGCTGCACCTTCGCGGGCTCCGTCCTCCGCGTTCTTCAGACAGCATTCCCACTCCAGCACTGCCCAGCGGTCGAATCCGATGGCAGCCAGCCGCGAGAAGATCGCCTTGAAGTCGACCTGCCCGTCACCGAGCGAGCGAAAGCGACCGGCGCGATTGATCCAGGACTGAAAGCCCGAATAGACGCCCTGCCGGCCGGTCGGATTGAACTCCGCGTCCTTCACGTGGAAGGCGCGGATGCGCTCGGCGTAAATATCGATGAAGGCCAGATAGTCCAATTGCTGCAGAACGAAATGGGACGGATCGTAGTTGATCGCGCAACGCGGGTGGTTGCCGGTGCGCTCGTAGAACATCTCGAAGGTAATGCCGTCGCATACGTCCTCGCCTGGATGGATCTCGTAGCAGAGGTCGACGCCCGCTTCCTCATATACGTCGAGGATTGGACGCCAGCGACGCGCGAGTTCGTCGAACGCGGTCTCGATCAGGCCCGGCGGCCGCTGCGGCCAGGGATAAAGAAAGGGCCAGGCCAGCGCGCCGGTGAAGCTCACGCTGCCAGTGAGGCCGAGGCGGCGAGACGCCTGCGCGGCTTTCATCATTTGATCTACCGCCCAGATCTGACGTTCCTTCGGCTTGCCCCTGACTGCCGGTGGAGCGAAAGCGTCGAAGGCTTCGTTGTAGGCCGGATGCACCGCGACGAGTTGTCCTTGCAGGTGGGTGGACAATTCGGTGATCACCAGACCATGGCTCGCGGCCACGCCGGCAATTTCATCGCAATAGGTCTGAGAGGCCGCGGCCTTGTCGATATCGATCAGGCGTGGATCGGAGGTCGGGACCTGAACACCCTTGTAACCGAGTCCTGCCGCCCAGCCGCAGATGGCATCGAAGCTGTCAAACGGCTGCGCATCGCCGATGAACTGCGCCAGAAAAATTGCGGGCCCCTTCATGGTGGCCGGTCGGATAGTCGCTGACATTGCATCTTCTCCGGTTCAGACCGCTGCGCTACGCCGCCACATTGTCCGACAAGGATGCCGGCCGTTCAATACACGAGACGATCTGGATCGTCCCCCCATGGGCCCGCCTCCTGGATCGCGTGCAGGACTTCCAACACAGGTGCGACGAAGTCGTCGATAAGAACGCGAAGCCCTGCGAAAACGAACGGTAAGGACGACCGGGACGATGACATGCCAGTTCAGGTCGTTGTTGGCGCCCTTGTCGCCCGCACCGTCGACGATGCCAGGCCGGTGGGGCGCGCTACCTCGCGCATCACTTTTCTCGTCGGCATGCCATGCTGCGCGCCGGCCTTCAGGCAACTCAAGGCCGCGGCCTCGCATCCCAGTTCCAACGCCTTTTTTAGCGACGATTTTTCACCAATCATGGAAGCAAAAGCGCCGACAAACGTATCGCCGGCACCGGTGGTGTCGACCGGTCTGATGCTCGGGGACGGCGCGCGAAAGCGAGCATCGTCGGCAGTCACGGCCAAGGCTCCCTGTGGTCCGGCTGTCACCACACAAGTAAACCCGCCCGATCTGGCCAGCCAGCTACAGGCGGCCTCGAAATCCGTCACGCCTGCGTCGAGCGCCGCAGCAACATCGAGCGCCTCGTGCTCGTTTACGATGAGGTAGTCCGTCGCTTCGAGCAAATCGCAGATCATCGCGCCGGTCATCTGATCCGGGACCGGAGCCAAGTTCCAGATAACCTTGCCATTGGCAGACTTGGCCTTGCGCGCAAGGTGGAGGGACTCGGTGTACGGCACCTCCATCTGCAGCACCAGAACGGTGTCGGCGCTGAAGAGTCTCTCTGAGACATCGGCGGCGCAGGCCGTGCTGTTAGCGCCGCTCGCCACTGTGATCGCGTTTTCTCCGCTCCGATCTACGGTAATGAACGCGCAGCCCGTGGGCTCATGGACCCTAACGATCTGGCTGGTGTCGATGCCGTTGCTGGCCAGGTTCTTGAGGGCCTCCTCGCCAAATGCGTCCTGCCCCAGCCGGCCCGCCATGCGGACCTTTCCAGGGCCGGCGATCCGGGCGGCCGCGACCGCCTGGTTGGCTCCCTTTCCGCCGAAGTGGATTTCATAGGATGGCGCGAGCACCGTCCGGCCGGGGCCAGGAATGACCGGCACTCTGGCGACCAGATCGACATTGATTGAACCGAACACAAGGATCATCGCCCACTCCCAGGCAAAGGCGCCTCAGCCTTCCGCATCCATTTCGTGAAGCTTCTGGACGCGCCGCCGAAAATCCTCTTCGGTCGAAAACTCGGCCGCAAGAAACGAGGAGATGAGATCGTTGGCGAGCCACGGTCCGACGATCTGGGCGCCAATGCACATGACATTCACATCATCATGCTCGACGCTCTGATGGGCCGAATGAACGTCGTGACAGACCGCGGCGCGGATGCCCTTCATTTTGTTGGCCGCAATCGAGGCGCCGACACCGGTGCCGCACACCATGATGCCGCGAGCGACCTCTCCGGAGATGATCTTCCCCGCGACCGCGCGCGCGATATCCGGAAAGTCCACCGGATTTTCGTCGTAGGATCCGACGTCGACGACCTCGTGTCCGAGGCTGCGTACGTGATCGATGACAGCCTTCTTGAGTGACCAGCCGGCGTGGTCGGATCCTATGACGAGACGCATGTAATTTTCCTTTTTTTTGATTGGTGGCGGCCGTGGCGACCGTCAACGGACTTATGGATGTCAGCTGCGCATATCGGGTGGCAGTTCGACACCGTGGAATTTCTTGTAGATGGCGTTGAGCTTGCCGTTCTTAACGTTTTCGGTGATCCACGCGTTGAGCTTCTCCATGAGGCGCGATTCACCCTTCTTCAGGCCGATGGCGAGATCGAAGCTGGCGAGCGGGATCTTGGATTCGAAGATGCGCGCCGGATTCTTGATGCCTATCTGGTTGATGATCGTCGCCGAGGTTCCGACGCAGTCGACCTGGCCGGAAACCGCGGCAGTCACCTCGGTGGCATCGTCGTCGTAGCGCGAGATCTTCAGTTCCTTGTCCTTCATGTTCGACAGCATCGTGTCCTGCGTGGTGCCGCGCGAGACGCCTATGGCCTTGTCTTTCAGATCATCCCAATCCTTGACGTTCAGCGACTTCAGACAGCCGATGTCGGACTGCAGCGTGGCATAGCGTTTGGAGAAGTCGATTACCTTGGCCCGCTCGGGCGTGACCGACAGGGTGGAAATAATGATATCGGCCTTGCCGGTCTGCACATTCGGGATCCGCGTCGCGCCGGTCGTCTGGATGAATTCCAGCTCGAGTCCCCAATCCTTGGCCAGCAACTGGGCAACCTCGACATCGGAGCCGGTCGGCTTCATGCTGCTGTCCATCATGCCGGACGGGGGAATGGCAAGGTCCGTCGAGATACGGATCTTCTTGGCCTGCGTGATGTCATCGAGCAGGTCGGCCTGCGCCGGCCAGGCCGCCAGCACGACGAGGCCGCATGCAGCGACGGCGCCGCCCAGAATCTTCCAGTTTCCAATCATTGGCTTTTCCTCTCCTGTTATGATTTTAGATTGCCGGTGCCGACGAACTGAATGAGTTCCGGCGTCGTCGGTGCCGTCAGGATCGAGGCAGGCCCGGTTTCGTGAACCTTGCCGCGATGCATGAAGACGATCCGATCGGCGATGCTCCTGGCAAATCCCATTTCATGGGTGACCATCACCATGGTCATGCCGTCGGCCGCGAGCTGTTCGATCACCTTCAGCACTTCGCCTGTCAGTTCGGGATCGAGCGCGGAAGTGACCTCGTCGAACAACATGACCTTGGGCTGCATGGCGAGCGAACGCGCGATGGCGGCGCGTTGCTGCTGACCACCGGATAGCTGCTCGGGATAGGCGTGAATCTTGTCTTCGAGACCGACCTGCGCCAGCACTTTGCGCGCCAGCGCTTTCGCCTCAGACAAACTCATTCGCTTCACCGAACAGGGCGCCAGCGTAATGTTCTGCTCGATCGTGAGGTGGGGAAACAGGTTGTAGCTCTGGAATACGATGCCGACATCCTGTCGCAGAGCCCGCAGATCGATGTCTGGAAGATCAACCCTGCGTCCGCAGACGATGATTTCGCCCCCGTCGACCTTCTCGAACCGGTCGATGCAGCGCAACGCGGTGCTCTTGCCGGAACCCGACCTGCCGATGATCGCAAGAACCTCGCCGCGCTCGACGGCAAAGCTCACGCCATCAAGCACCTTCAGTGGACCAAAACTCTTCTGCACGTCGCGGAGCGATACGATCGGCGTGGTTGATTGGGTTTGCTGCATGTCAGGCCAGAGCGAGATTGTTGACCCTGCCGCGTCCCATCCGTCGCTCCAGCCGCTGGCTGAACAGCGACAAGGGGTAGCACATGGCGAAGTAGACTGCGGCGATGATGGCGTAGACCACGAACGGCTCGAACAGCGAGTTATTGACAATCTGTCCTGATCGCATCAGCTCGACGAAACCGACGACTGAGGCGAGTGACGTGTTCTTGATGATCTGCACCATAAAGCCTACGGTGGGTGGCGTCGCGATGCGAATCGCCTGCGGCAGGATCACTTTCATCATGCGCTGGGTCCGGCTCAGCGCCAGGCCTTCCGCCGCTTCCCATTGCGGCTTTGGCACGGACTGGATTGAGCCGCGCCAGATCTCGCCGAGATAGGCCGCGACATAAAGGGTGAGCGAAGCGCTGGCGGCGGCAAGCGGTGACATCTTGAGGCCAATTGCTGCCAGTCCAAAATAGCCAAGGAACAGGATGACGAGGAGCGGCGTGCCCTGGACCAGTTGCACATAGGCGGCGCTGAGAAGTCGCACGGACCTAAGCGGAGAAATGCGAGCGAGTGCGATCACGAAGCCGGCGATACCGCCACCAATGAGCGCGATCAGGGAAAGCCCGATCGTCCATAGCGCGCCATGGCCGAGGAAAATGAGGTGATTGATGTTCAGATGTCCGCCCATGCATCACCTCATCACAACGGCGTACCGAGTTGGCGTCGGCGCGGAAACAGGACCAGGCCGAGTCCCCAGAATCCCGCGCGCATGACTAGCGACAGCAGAATGTAGAGCACGGCGACGATGATGTAGGTCTCGAATGCCCGATAAGTGTCCGACTGGATGTAGTTGGCCACGGCTGTCAACTCCTCGGCGGATATCTGCGAGCAGACCGACGAGGCGAGCATCAGCAGGACGAACTGGCTGGTCAGCGCCGGATAGACCCTCTCGACCGCGGGCAGCAGGATGATGTGCCAATAGATCTGCAAGCGCGTGAGCGCGAGCCCTTCGGCGGCCTCGATCTGTCCGCGCGGGATCGCTTCGAAGCCAGCGCGCATGATCTCGGCCGTGTAGGCCCCGACATTGATCGTCAGAGCAACCACCGCAACAGTGAAGGCTGATAGTTTCAGCCCGATGCTGGCAAGTCCGAAATAGACCAGGAATATCTGGACCAGCAGCGGCGTATTGCGGATGGCTTCCACATAGACTTTGCAGAGGCGGGCAATCAACCGGCTATGGGTTCCGCGGCCCACGGCCGCAAGTGTGCCCAATAGGGCGCCGGAAACTGTTGCGAAGAACGCGAGTTCGAGCGTCAGAATGGCGCCTCCGAGAAAGTTCGGCCACCGTTCCAGCACCGCGGGAAAGTCGAGTTCGATGCTCATCGTAACAGGATCATCCAGAGCTCTGATTGGTCATGCGATCGTAGACACGGAACAGAGCCTGATTGCCGTTCGCGCCTTCGCCATGCGCCCGCGCGTCGACATATTGGCTGGTGACGAGTGCGGTTCCGGGCAGTGGCACGTTCAGCGCCTGGGCATGTTCCTGCGCCAAGCGGAGATCCTTGAGCATCAGATCGATGCGAAAGCCAGCGCCGACGTCGCCTCCGATCATCGCCGGACCGAGCTTGTCCAGCATCCAGGACGATGCCGAGCCGCCCAACAGGACGCGACGAAGCAAGTCCAGGTCGACGCCGGAGGCGCGACCCAGAGCGAGCGCTTCGCAAATCGCCTGGATGTTGATGCCGCAAATCAGTTGATTGCAGAGTTTGACGGTTTGTCCAGCGCCGGAGGCACCGACATGGGTGATGGTGGTGCCCATGGCCCTGAAGAACGGTTCAGCCTTGCCGAAGGCTTCCGCTTCGCCGCCGGCCATGATCGAGAGCGCTGCGTTCTTGGCGCCGAGCGGTCCGCCGGAGACGGGCGCGTCGATGAAGTTCACGCCGGCCTGCTGCAGATCCGCATGGATGCGGCGGACGGCAACCGGCGAGATCGTGCTCATGTCCACGATCAGCTTGCCGGGAGGGGGCGACTTCAGGAGCCCGTGCTCGCCGTAGATCACCGCCTCGACATGGGGCGTATCGGGCAGCATGGTGATGACGATGTCGCTGTCTCGCGCTGCGTCCGCCGGGTTTTGCGCGCGAATCGCGCCATCCGTCACGACGTCTGCGACCGCAGCCGCGGTGAGGTCGAAGGCGCGGACGTCGTGCCCTGCCTTCATTAGATTGCGCACCATCTCCCGGCCCATCGTGCCGATGCCGATGAAGCCGACGCTTCCCTTGCCTTCCCGTCCCATATGCTTGCTCGTCTTCTTGTTGGTTTGACTTGCAGTCAGCGCGATGCTTTACGGCCTTCTTTCTCTCCGACGACGGCGCGCCGTCGGTATTCATCGCCGATCTCGAAATGCTTGCGCAGGGTGGCATCCGCCCGCTCCGGATCGCGTGCGACGACCACCTCGAAGATGCGCCTGTGATCGTCGATCAGATAAGTCTTCATCGAGGGGAACGACTGCACGAGTTCGCGGCGGCTTCGATGCGAGCGCGTCAAAAGGCCCGCCACCGAATTATGCAGAACCGTCAACGTTTCCGAACGCGATGCCAGCACGATGGCGCGATGGAATTCAAAGTCGGCCATCCCGCCCGCATCGGCCTCGTCGATCGTTTCCGAAATTTTCGCCAGCGCACGCTGCAGACGCTCAAAATCGGCAATGCTGGCGCGCTCGCAGGCCAGCCGAACGGCCTGACATTCAATGGCGATGCGCGCCTGCATCACGTCATCCACCATGTCGGCCTGCTGGGCCAGCGCAAAGGTAAAGAAGTCGTTCAGGACCGAGACGTCCGGGCGCGTCACCACGGTACCGATGCGATCCCGGATTTCGACAATGCCAAGCATGGTCAGGGCGCGCAGAGCTTCCCGCACAAGCGGCCGGCTGACGCCGAGCTGTGTCGCGAGCTCGCGTTCGGAGACCAGACGGTCGCCTGGCTTGAGCGAACCGGCGATCAACCGGTCGCGCAGGAAGGCAAAGACCTTCTGGAAACCTGTTTCACCCTCGGCTGTTCGCTTGAGTTCCATTCCCACAGGTCTTTTCTGATATTACCTTGGTAAGACCAGTAGGATGACCAAGGCGCCTCCGTCAAGTCTTTTGCACCCAGCTTCAGCGTATTGAACGGGGTCTCGCCCTACCCTGCGGTCATCTGGGCTGCATCTAGCGAACTTTGGTGCTTCCGCGCTGAATGATTTCGAAGCCGAGATCGAGAATCGCGGAGCCGCTCGACCGTCCCGCCACGCGATCCATCACCATGCTGGCAGCGCGACGGCCGATCTCATATCGAGGAAAGCGGATTGACGTCAGTGGGGGCGAAACGTTCTCCTGCAGTTCGTCGTCATCCGAGCCGGCGATTGCGATATGGTCCGGCACTTTCCAACCTCTCCGGTTGGCCTCGAGCAAGGCTCCAGTTGCGAGCACATCGCCCGTCAGAAAGACAGCATCAACTTTACGGCGACCTTCCACTAGATTTACGAGAGCCTCGCCGCCGCTGACCAGCCCCGGCCGGGCTTCGAGCATGAGGAGCGGGTCCACCTTGATGTGATGGCCCTCCAGAGCCTCCACGTAGCCCGCCCTTCGCTCGAAGGCGCGGTCATTCTCCTTGAGAGGCAGGCTCACGAATCCGATCCGCCTGTATCCCTGACCGATAAGATGCTCGGTCATTGCACAGGCAGCCTTACGATTGGAAAATCCAACGGCCATCTCAATAGGCGCGGAGCCAAGATTACCCGTTTCGACGCATGGCACAGCAGCTTCCCGTATGAGCCGCCGCACACGGGGCGTGTGCTTCGTATTGTGAAGTATGATTCCGCACACACGCTGACTGAGGAATGCGAGGACAGCAGCTTCTTCGCCCTTCAGCGAGTAGCCGCTATGAGCAATCATGAGATCGAATTGCGGACTTAGCACATCCGCCACACCCTGGATCGTTTCGACAAACACCGCATTACGCAGGCTCGGTACGATGAGGCCGATGACGTTGGTGCGGCGCGAGGACAGGCTGCCCGCAATACGATTGGGCAGATAGCCGGTTGTCTCGATCGCTTGCTCGATCCGCTCCAGGGTGTCGGGAGTCACGATCGCCGGGTTCCGCAATGCTCGCGATACAGTCATGGCGGAAACGCCGGCGAGTTTCGCCACGTCTTCCATGCGCGCCTCTCGGCGCCCAGCCACCTTGATTGCCGCTTCCGCGATCACCTTGTCGTTGCCCAACGAACGATTGCCCGGTGCCGCACGATCCCGCTTTGTCCGTCGCCCGCCCACGTTCTCCGCCCGCTTTATCTTCATCCTATCCTCAAACATTCAAACGCGCGTGCGTTGTATGGTTCTATTCTGACGGCTTCGCAGGCTGCGTTCCCTGGTAGGTTACCGATAACATTAATGTCCTTCGCCAGGCGGGGCAATAACAGAACCCCTACAGGACAACCCAGCTCGGGCCCGCACCATATTTTCAGGGTGCAGTCGATTCTGGCGGCTTGCCAACCGCCGCGTTTCAATTTAGGTTATCGATAACATCACGCCGCCCCTAACTGGGTGAGGCAAAAAAAATACGCACAGGGAGATCCGCCGTGACACGCTCAGCCCGATTCCGCGAGTTGCTGAAGACCCCGCCCTTTATTTGCATGGGGGCGCATGACGCCGTCACGGCAAAACTCGCAGAGCAGGCCGGTGCGCCGGCGATCTATGTCAGCGGTTTCGCCGCATCCGCCATCGTCGCCGGGCAACCGGATTTTGGGGTGCTTTCGCAGACCGAGATGTTCGAGCATATCCGGCGGATTTGCCGCGTCACCTCTATCCCGGTCTTCGCCGATGCGGATACCGGCTATGGCGGCGTCCTCGACGCCCAGCGCACCATGGCGCTGTGGGAAGAGTCCGGTGCATCGGTGCTGCATCTGGAAGATCAGGCCGTGCCGAAGAAATGCGGTCATTTTGCCGGCAAGCAACTGGTGGCTCCCGAAGAAATGCAGCAGAAGCTGCGCGCCATGCTGGAAGCTCGCCGCGATCCGGACTTCTTCATCGTCGCGCGCACCGATGCCGTCGCGGTGACCGGCCTTGATGACGCCATCGCGCGGCTGAAATTATACGCCGCCGTCGGCGCGGACGGGCTCTACGTCGATGCGCCGGAAAGCGTCGAGCAACTCCGGGAGATCAGCCGGCAGTTGAAGCCGCTCGGCAAGCCGCTGCTGTTCAACATGGCCCGCTCCGGCAAGAGCCCGTATCTCTCGCTCAAGGAGGTCTACGAACTGGGCTTCGACTATGCGCTCTGCCCGATCGAACCGATGTTCGCGATGCACAAGGCGGTCAAGGAGATGATGGAAATCATGATGCGCGAGGGCTCGACCAACGCGATCGCCGACCGGCTCACCTCGTTCGAAGATTTCAATAATTTCGTCGGTCTTCCGGAAGTCGTTGCGCGGGAGAAGCGCTTCGCTTCCTGAACGGCCATCTCCTTCATCACTCACCACCGGACGCGGCTGGGACCGAATACCGAATGCTGGCGCAGCAAATACTCAACGGCCTGGTCGTCGGAAGTGTCTATGCGCTTTTCGCGCTCGGATTTACCCTGATCTTCGGGGTGCATCACATTCTCAATATGGCGCACGGCGCCGTTTTCATGTGGGGTGCATTCGTCGGGCTGTTCGCCGTGACGCGTTTCGACCTGTCTTTCCCCATTGCGTTCGTGCTCGCCGCCGTGCTCGCCGGACTGCTCAGCGTCGCGCTGGACTGGGTGGCATTTCGCCCATTGCGAAAACGCGGCGCGCCCGAATTTTCAGCCATCATCTCCTCGATTGGAGCCGGGCTGATCCTGATGAACTTGGCGCAACGCCTCTCCGAGACGCGCGTGCTGCGCTATCCGTTCGGCACCCTGCCGGTCGAAATCTTCATGCTGTTCGGGTTGCGTGTGACGTTTATTCAGGCCGTGATCGTCGGGAGCGCGCTCGTCATCGTCAGCGCATTGCTCGGTTATCTGTTCTACACGCGGTTTGGGCGGCAGGTCCGCGCGGTTGCGGTGAACGAGCGAACCGCGACGCTGCTCGGCGTCAATCCCGATTTCGTCTACTTCCAGACCTTCTTCATCTCGGGCGCGCTTGCGGGCGCGGCTGGCGTATTGATCGGCGTTGCCTTCAATGCCGTGCATTTCCTGATGGGCGAGCCGTATATGCTGCGCGCCTTTGTGGTGATCGTGCTCGGCGGCCTCGGCAGCATCATGGGCGCACTGGTGGCCGGCCTTCTGCTTGGAATGGTGCAGACGCTCACGATCGCCTACGTGTCTTCCGGGCTCAGCGACGCCATCATCTTCTCGCTGCTGTTTGCGACGCTTCTGCTCCGGCCCACCGGGTTCTTCGGAACGTTGCGCAAGGAGAAGCGGGTGGCGCGCGAATGACCGATTTCATCGCAGGCTATCTGCCCCTGTTCAATCTCGTCATTCTCAATTGCGGGTTGGCGCTGAGCCAATACGTTGTGCTGCGCGCCGGCGTGTTCTCGGTCGCAACCGCCGGCCTTGGATCGATCGGCGCCTACACGGCGGGTATTCTGATTTTGAGTTACGGCGTGCCGACGTTGGTGGCCGTTATTCTCGGTGCCTTGGTGGGAATGATCGCCGCACTGATCCTTTCCTTGCCGCTGGCCCGGCTGCGCGGGGTGTTCCAGGCGATCGCCACCGTTGCGATGGTGCAAATCATCCTGTCGATCACCCTCTACGCCGACGACATTACCGGAGGCGCGAATGGGCTCAATGGCCTGCCGCGGCTGGTCGGCACGCCGGCGCTGGTGCTGTTCATCGCCGTCTGCATCTACGTCTTGTACAGCCTCGGACGCGGACGCGTCGGCTCGGCATTCGATGCGATCCGCCAGGACGAAACCGTCGCGGTTTCGCTTGGTATCGCCGTCGCGCGCTATCAGGCTCTAGCCTTCGCGCTGTCCGGCGCCATCGCAGGCGCCACCGGCGCGCTGATGGCATGCCACAACCACAGCGTGGCAGCGGAGGAATTCGGCTTCGACATGCTGACCACCGTGCTTGCTTATGTCGTGCTCGGCGGCCGCCAATCCGTGGCCGGCCCACTCGTCGGCGCGGTGATCCTATCGCTGCTGCCCGAGATCGCCCGCCCCCTCGCCGATAACCGGCTCATCATCCATGGCGCGTTGATCATGTTCGCCATCATCTATCTCCCGCATGGCATCGTAGACTCGATCGTGGTCTGGCGCCGGCGCGCCTCGGTCGGTGCCGTCACGCCGCCTCGCACGCAGGAGGCCGCCGATGGCCGTGCTTAAGCTCGAGGGGGTGTCGCGCCGTTTCGGTGGCGTGCAGGCCGTCAAGGAACTGTCGATGACGGTGCAGCCTGGCCGCATAACGGGACTGATCGGCCCGAACGGCGCCGGCAAGACGACGGTGGTGAACATGATTGCCGGTCTGTTGAAGCTTACCGCCGACCGCATTAGCCTTGATGATTCCGACATTCACGAATTGCCGCCACACGAAATCGCGCGACTCGGGGTAGCGCGAACATTTCAGAACATTCGGCTGCTCAAGGAAGCCAGCGTGCTCGACAATGTCGTGGTCGGGTGCCTGCAGGAGGACGAGGTGCCTGTCATCGCACAGGCGCTGGGGTTGCCCGCGATGCGCCGTGCCCGGGGCTCCTCGGTCGCGCGTGCCCATATTCTGATGGCCGAACTTGGCATGAGTGAATACGCCGACCACCTGGCGGGTGAACTCTCCTACGGCCACCAGCGCCGCGTCGAAATCATGCGGGCGCTCGCACTGCAGCCAACAGTGTTGTTGCTCGACGAGCCGGTCGCCGGCATGAACGATACCGAAGGGGATGAACTCGGCCAGATATTCCGAAAGCTTGCGCGGCGCGGCATCGCGATCCTGTTGATCGAGCACAATATGCGTTTCGTAATGTCGCTGTGCGATGAACTCTACGTGGTCGCGACCGGCGAGCTGGTCGACCATGGGGCGCCCGAAACGGTGCGCGCAAATCCGCGGGTGATCGAAGCCTATCTCGGGGGCGAGGTATGCTAGAGATCCGCAGCCTGACGTCTGCCTATGGCGGTATCGTCGCTGTCCGCGATGCCAGCCTGCGCGTCGCCGCCGGTCAATGCGTCGCGCTGATTGGCTCCAACGGAGCCGGCAAGACGACGCTGCTGCACACCATTTGCGGGCTCATGCAGCCGGCATCCGGCGCCATTACCTTCCGCGACGCAGACATCACCGGGCAGCCGGCCTATAGAGTCGCACGCAAAGGCATGCTGCTGGTGCCGGAAGGCCGCCAGATTCTGGGGCCGCTGTCGGTACGCGAAAATCTCGAGCTTGGCCGCCTCGCACTCGGCGCGCGTCCGAGCGGTCCCTACGCCAACCTTGAAGCGGTGCTCGATTTGTTTCCCCGCCTGGCCGAACGGCTGGAGCAGTTGGCCGGCTCGCTCTCCGGAGGCGAGCAGCAGATGCTGGCGATCGGGCGCGCCTTGATGGGCTCACCCGATCTGCTGTTGCTCGACGAGCCAAGTCTTGGCCTTGCGCCGATCGTCGTCGGTACGGTGTTCGACACGCTCAAGCGCCTCAACGATGCGGGACTCACCATTCTGCTGGTCGAGCAGAATGCGAGGCGCGCTTTGGCGATCGCCGATTACGCCTATGTCATGGAGCGCGGGCGCATCGTTGACGAAGGCGCGAGCGAACGCTTGCGGTCCGATCCGAATATCCAGTCTCACTATCTCGGTGGCGCGGCCGTCCGGGGGCCACCGGTCATGGGGCAATTGTCATAAAGAACGCGGGCAGAATGCCCGCATATCATGGGAGGGCGTCATGGAAATGAAAACGATCTCACGCATCGCGTTGATCGGAGTGGCCGCAGCATGTGTGTCGATCATGGTGCGTCCCGCACTGGCCGAGGACTACATTATCGGGGCGGAGATGGCATTGACCGGAACCTATGCGTGGATCGGCGTTCCCAGTCGTGAGGGCCTCGACGTCGGCATCGAGGAGGTCAATGCGAGCGGCGTGCTGGGGACAGACAAGCTCAAGGTGCTGGTCGAGGATACCGCCAGCGACAAGACGCAAGCGATCTCACTCATCAATCGCTTCAAGGCGCGTGACAAGGCGATCATGGTCCTTGGTCCATCATCGAGTTCCGAGGGCGTCGCCATTGGACCGGTGGCAAACGAGCTGAAGATTCCACTGCTCACGACGACGGCGGTTTCAGACGCGATCAACAAGAGCGGCCCATGGGTCTTCAAGACTCCGGCGAGCCCTGCCCTCATCATCGGCGACGTTGCCAAATACGCCGTCGACAAAATGGGCGTTAAAAGCGTGGCGATGGTATGGGGCCGCAACAATGACGGCCAGGTCGGACAAAAGACAGCCGCGCTGGAAGTCTTCAAGAGTAAAGGTACGAAAATTTCAGCCGAAGAGTCGGTCCTGACATCTGATACCGACTTTCTCGCCGTCATCACGAAGATTATCGCCACCAAACCGGAGGCGGTGTTCCTGGCTCTGGTCGCCGAGCAATCGGCAAACTTCATCATCCAGGCGCGTCAACAGGGCATCGAGCCCGCCACGAAGTTTCTGGGCGTACCGAATTTCGGCTCCGACCAATTCACCCTGATCGGGGGCAAGGCGGTCGAGGGCGCGGTGTACGTCGCCGACTACTACGCCGGCCAGGATAGCGACGAGAACAAGCGCTTCGTCGAAGCCTACCGCAAGAAGTACAACCGTTCACCCGACAACGGTGCCGCACTCGGCTACACCACGGCCAAGCTGGTCGCGGCCGCTCTCAAGAGCGCGGGCGCGAACCCTTCGAGCGACGCGGTGCGAGAATCGCTTCTCAAGATCAAGGAGATGCCGGTCATCCTGGGCCGCGGAAAGTTCAGTTTCGACGCTGATCGCGGTGCGCTCTATGAGGGCGTGATCATGACAGTGAAGGACGGAAAGTTCGTGCCGGCGCCGTAACGAACAGGCTTTCGCTTCGCATCCGTACGAAAAGTGAAAGCGGGCGTCGTGTTCTTGACGCTCGCTGCGGCCCGCTGCTGACCTCGCGGCCGTTTCCTATCGTGCCTCGTCCTCGGCGCCAAGGGCCGCGATAAGTGCAAAACCGGATTCTTCCAGCGCCTGCGCCGGGCTCATATTGCGCATATTGTAATAGAGATCGCGTCCGAGACGTAGGATCGACGGATTATAGGAACTCACCCGCTCCGCGATCGCAACGGCTTGATCGAGCACCGCTTGGCGCGGGACCACCTTGTTGACAAGGTGCAGGCCTTTGGCTTCCGCAGCATCCATAAGGCGCGCTCCATAGACGATGTCGAACAACACTTTCTTTGGCAGCGCGTCTTTGACGATTGCGAGTGCGAGAAATGGAAACAAGCCCTTCGCCGCTTCGGGCAGACCGAGGGTCGCATCCTCGGCCACGATCGCCATGTCGCAGGCCACCACCAGGCTGAACCCACCGGCATGGGCATTGCCGTTGATGGCGGCGATAATCGGCTTTCCCAATCGCGCCATGGCCTGAGCGAGATCCATGAAGGCGCGGGCGAATTCAAGGCGACCGACGCTCGTCGGACCCGCGCCCTGGTAATCCCCACCCAGGCAGAACACATCGCCGTGACCGGTCAAAACGCAGGCGGTGACGTCCGGTGAACGCCGAGCATGCTCCAGTGCCGTGATCATTTGCTCTGCCATCTGCTGACTGACGCGATTGCCGCGATCGGGCCTTTTCATGCAGATGATCTGGACGCGTCCACGGTGGGTGATTTCGATAGAAGCTTCTTTCACCAACTCACTCCTTTTGCTGGCGGAACGCAGTATCGGACCACCGGGTGCCAGTTTGTCAATGGTAAGTCGAGATCAGGTCCACGACGCAATCATTCAGGCACCAAGCTGGATGGTAAACGGCCTCACGCCTTCTCCCGTGCAGAGCGAATAAGCCGTGAGGGTGCATATTGATTTTCTAGGGCGTGTACTCATCTGTGGACGCCCCGCCAGATGCAAGCGGTTTTTGAAGGAGATTGGCACGTAGTCGGATGCTGCCATCTGTCCGGCCTCTGAT
>Ga0193726_1000815_pt1 | contig 28524 bp, 27 predicted proteins | sample H2c1metaG_FD_144928 | JGI IMG/M metagenome (GOLD analysis project Ga0193726, IMG submission 144928) | Soil microbial communities from a riparian zone of the East river system, Colorado, United States - H2c1 | ecosystem: Environmental > Terrestrial > Soil > Riparian zone | place: USA: East River...
CGCTGAGAACCAGTTCCGCCATCGCTCGAGCCATCTGAGATCCCCTTTTCTGTCCAGCACAACTCTGGCGCAGCAATGCGAATCTGTAATGACTCGAACTTCTGAATCAGGACACTAGCGCGAAGGCGGGCTTCACGCTTCTGCCCGCGCATGATGGTGGCGAGCCGCCAAGCTACGACGCGTAGTCAGGCTCCTTGCGGTCGAGGATGCGCTTGAGCGCATCGAAGTGCCGCTGCGCCGAACTTGGACCGTCGAACATGCTGCTCCCGCCGATATCCCGCATGGTCTTCTCGACCACGGCGTCAGGGAGCTGTTTCAGCGGCTGCCCGGTCCACATCGCGTAGATCTGCACCTGTGCGGCGCGCTCGGTGTAGTAAAGCCGGTCATAGGCGTCGGCGACGGTGGCGCCGACCGTGCTGATGCCGTGATTGGCCATGAACAACACAGACTTGTCGCCGATGACTCTCGCGAGCCGCGCGCCTTCGGCCGGATCGAGCGCCGGACCGGTGTATTCGTCGTCATAGGCAATCTCATTCATCAACCCGACCTCGGTCTGGCCGATCTCCTTGATGCGTGGATCTTCCAGACGCGTCAGCGCACTCGCATAGGGCATGTGGGTATGAAACACCGCCTTTGCCTGCGGCAGCGCCTTGTGGATCGGCGCATGGATGCAGTAGCAGGAGCGTTCCACGTCGCCCTCACCCCGCTTGACCTTGCCGTCGTCGATGCCGACCTCCATGAAGGAGGACGCCGTAACCTCGGACCAGTGCATCCCGAACGGGATCTGGTAGTAGCGGTCGCTCTGGCCCGGCACCACGAGGGTCAGGTGGTTGAAGATGCCTTCGCTGAAACCCTGATTGAAGGCCAGCCGGTGCGCCGCCGCAAGATCGACCCGCGCCTGCCATTCCTCCGCGCTGCAATCTGCAAGCGTTTTCGGCGAAACCCTGAACTGCATGGAAATCCTCCTGTGTTGTCTGCCTCTCGACGGCGGCTTGGGCGGTTTAGGCCTAGCATAATAGCGTAATCTGGAACGGCCATGGCTGAAATTGCAGCGGGCCTGCCATCTCCATTTGTCGCTTCGCTATTGGCGCGTGGATGGGGTAACGGGCCCGCTATCCCGACCGCGCCAGCGCGCCGTCGATCATCGTCACGGCATTCGCGAGGCCATAGACCGCGACGAACGATCCGAAGCGCGGGCCTTTTTCCTGGCCGAGCAGCACCTGATAGAGCATGTTGAACCAGTCGAGCGAGACGCCCGGCCGGCCATCCTTGCCCTTCTTCACCGCATCGAGGAACGGCTCGCGCCGGCCGATCTCGTAGACCACGTTCTGGATGTCCTCGGCCGATGACTCCAGCGGCAATTGCGACAGCGCATCGCGCAGATCCTGCAGCGCCACGCGTTCGGTATCGGTCGGCTCGCGGAACTTCTTGGTTGGCGCCACGAAGTCGCGATAGTAGTTGATGGCGTAGCCGACCATCGCATCCAGCCTCGGATGGGTTTGCGGCGTGACGCCAGGACGATAGCGCCCGATAAACCCCCACAAGGTTGCGGCATTCTCCGCGTTCGACGACGACACCAAGGTCAGCAACAGCTGGAACGTCACCGGCATGTCGGCTACGGGCGGATGTCCGGCGTGGATGTGCCAGACCGGATTGGCCAACTGCTGCTTCGGATCCTGCCGCGGAAACCCTTCGAGAAATTGCTGGTAGTCGTCGACGTTGCGCGGGATCACGTCGAAGTACAAACGCTTCGCCGACTTCGGCTCGCGGTACATGAACAGCGACAGCGATTCCGGCGACGCATAGCGCAGCCACTCATCGATGGTGAGCCCGTTGCCCTTCGATTTTGATATTTTCTGGCCCTTGTCGTCGAGAAAGAGCTCGTAGTTGAAACCCTCCGGCGGCATGCCGCCGAGCGCCGAGCAGATCTTGCCCGACAGCTTGACGGAGTCGATGAGGTCCTTGCCGGCCATCTCGTAGTCGATGCCGAGCGCAACCCAGCGCATCGCCCAGTCCGGCTTCCACTGCAGCTTGCAATGCCCGCCGGTGACCGGAAGCGTGACGCGCTCCCTGGTCTCGGGATCGTCGTAGGAGATCGTGCCGGCCTTCACGTCGTGCGCCACGATCGGCACATACAGCACCACGCCGGTGCGCGGGCAGATCGGCAGAAATGGCGAATAGCTCGCGGCGCGTTCTTCGCGCAAGGACGGTAGCATGACCGCCATCACCTGTTCGATGCGCTGCAGCACAAGCCGCAAGGTCGCATCGAATTTTCCGGACGTGTAGTAATCGGTCGAGCTGGCGAATTCGTATTCGAAGCCGAAGGTGTCGAGAAACGCGCGCAGCCGTGCATTGTTGTGGGCGCCTAAACTTGAATGGGTGCCGAACGGATCGGGCACGCGCGTGAGCGGCCGGCCGAGATGTTCTGCCAGCATCTCCTTGTTCGGCAGATTATCCGGCACCTTGCGAAACCCGTCCATGTCGTCGGAGAACGCGATCAGCCGGGTCTTGATCTTGTCCTCGGTCAGCACCCGAAACGCATGACGCACCATGGTGGTGCGCGCGACCTCGCCGAAGGTACCGATATGCGGCAGGCCCGACGGCCCGTAGCCGGTTGCGAACAGCACCTCGTCCTTCGATTTCTTCTTCAGCCGCGCGACAATCTGCTTCGCCTGCTCGAACGGCCAGGCATTGGATTGTTCGGCGAGCACGCGCAGATCGCTCGGACTGACGGGATCGATCGTGGACATCAAAGGGGGGTCTCCAAGGCCGCGGAAACTAGCGCTTCCGCGTCAAAATGCAAAATAGCGTTCGGGAATCGTAGGGTGGGCAAAGCGAAGCGTGCCCACCACAGCGTTCCGTGAGTAAGATGGTGGGCACGGCGCAAACGCGCCTTTGCCCACCCTACGAAGTCGCATTCAAACCCGACTCCTAAAACGGACTGACGGAAAAATAGCGCAGCCACAGATCGGTGTAGCGGCCTTTCTCCCACAGCCGGAACATCGCCCAATTCAACGATTGGCGTAAGAGGTCATTGCCCTTGCGCACGGCGATGCCGATGCCTTCACCGAAATACCGGCTCTCCACAAACGGCCCGCCGCTGAAGGCGCAACATTCGCCGGAATCGGTGCCGTTGATCCAGAACGCCAGCGAGATCGCATCGCCGAAAATGAAATCCACCTCACCGCGCCGCAGCGCCAGCCGCAGCGCGTCGTCGTTGGGATAGGAGTGCAATTCGGCGTCCGTGAACATCGCCTTGAGGTAGGCCTCGTGCGAGGACCCCGCGATGGCGCCGACCTTCTTGCCCTCGAGATATTCGGGGCGAATCTCCGGCATCACGGCGTCGCGCCGCGACACGAACCGCGCCGGCGCCCGGTAATACGGATCGGTGAAATCGACGCGGGCGCGCAATTGCGGCGTCACCGCCAGCGACGCGATGATGGCATCGCCCCGGTTGCTGGTAATGGCATCCAGCAGCGTCTCGAACCGGCGCATCTGGATGGTGCAGCTGACCTTGATCTCGTCGCAGAGCTGCCTGGCCAGATCGACATTGAAGCCGGCGGGATTGCCATCGGGGCCGGTGAAGTTGAACGGCGGGTAATCGGTTTCGGTCAGAAACCGGATCACGGTGAGGCGGGAAAGATCCGGCCGCTCCGGGCGCCGCCTTGGATCCCAGAAGCCCGGCACCGCCTGCGGGGCCGCCTCCGTACCAGGCTTGGGCAGGGTTTGTGCTTGCGCGGCGCAGCCAGACAGGGCCACGGCCAGCACAGCGCCCAACGACAATCCGGTCGCATCCAGGGTTGTGCGGACCGTTCGACGAAATCTTTCGTTGAGGGATGAACCTGTCTGTGACTGCATTGTGACGGCTTTTCCGGAGTGGACGGCGTTATAGACCATCCGGCCGGGGACGCGAATGCCGTTTGGGGAACTCGCAGCGCGCCCGTCAGAGGTAACGCTTCAGATCGGCCGCGGCTTCCTCGGGCGTCCGCTTGAGGTTGAACGGCGAGACAAAGTGGCCGTCGCGATCCATCAGATAGATCAGGGCGGTATGGTCCATGGTGTAGTCGCCGTCCTTGAGCGGAACTTTCCGGGCATAGACCCGGAACCCGGAAATCACCTTCGCCACCGCGTCGGGACCGCCGGTCAGACCTTTCAGATGCGGATCGAAGCTCGACAGATAATCCTTCATCGCCGCGTCGGTGTCGCGCTCGGGATCGACCGAGATGAAATAGGCGTTAACGCGATCGGCGTCGCTGCCCATCGCCCGCAATACCTCGGAAATCTCGAACAACGACGTCGGACATACGTCCGGGCAATGGGTGAAGCCGAAGAAGATCAGCGTCGGACGGCCCTGCAGGCTCTTTTCGGTCACGATCTGACCGGCCTGGTCGGTCAGTTGAAACGGTCCCCCGATTGCGGCGGGCGCCGCCACAGTCCGTAATCCGCCCAGCGCCCACAGCATCAGCACCAGCCCAACCACCAAGCTTCCGGCGAATGCTGCGACGATGACCAGCGGGCGGGTTGTCCGATCCATCATGAAGTTCCTTAATCCAGCCGGATCAGAAGCAGGCGGCGATGCCGGACGCGATCATCTCGAAGAAGACCGCCGTCCCATAATGATACCACAGCACCAGCGCGCCGAGCAGAAGGGCGGCGGCGAAACCCACACCAGCCACGACAATCACCGACGCAACCCTGCGCGAAGGCCGGGTTACGGGGATTATGTCGTGCTGCGTGGAGATTGGCTGAGCCATGCGCGACCATCTGACCAACAGGCACCGACAAACGGCGTTGCTGCCGTTCGCCTGCCTGTCATGTTCAGATAGGACTAGTCGGGCTGCCGGGCAAGCGCGGCAGGGGTCGGAGCGATCACGTCATTCTGACGCGTATCGCGGTCTCGGCGCGCCGATGGGAGCCGCGGCGAGGACGCCTGGGCATCGAGATAGCAGGGTTTGTACATGCCCATCAATTGCTTGCCGCGCAGGAAAATCATGTGCGGGGTCAGTCCGCCGCGCTGAGCGATCCAGCGCCGCACCGGCGACGGGTACATCGAGTACAGCATCTGGGTGGCTTCCGGATTGGTCACGGCGCGGCCATTGGCGCCGAAATCCCACGCCGCGTGAAACCCCAGATTGGCGTGCGACGTCACGCAAATCTTGTCGTGAGGAACCGCGCCCAGCACGATGGTGCAGGCCGACGCACACAGGCCGTCAATGATGACGGTCTCGCCCGAGCTGCGCAGGCCCTGATACTTGTCGACATAGGTGCCAATCCGGCCGCCGCGATCCTCGGCAATCCGAACCACCGCGTGGCTCGTCCCCATTGCTGCCACCAGAAGGACCGCCGCGAGCAACCCCGTCACGAACTTCATTTCAAGCCCCAGTCTAACCGAACCCGAATCTGGACCGTCCAGAGTGATGCAAGACGGTGGTGATGACGGCAAGCAGCGTGTTGCCAGATCGCGATTTTGTCCAGATGCCCGGAGTGGCTCAAAACAAATTCAGATTAGGTGTTGCTTGCCGGCTGCACATTCCCCACCGAGAAGGTTCCAAACCGGAACAACCTGAGGTTAAGTTGCCATCAAGGCACAAACAAGCCACACACAAGAACCATTTGCCGTTGACCGCGATTAACACCACGCGCTTCAATCCCCCAGAGCACGATCCGCAAAAGTGGGAGGCGGTTTTGCCGGACAAACGACTTCGTTTGTCCCGAGATCGCGCTCTAAACATTAAAATAGCGCATGATCTTAACGTCAAACCGCTCACACCCTCGGGTCAAGCCCAAGGGCATGCTTTGGCGGATCATGCGCCAAAAGCGGGGGGCGACGCGATGGCTGATGATGCAGACGTAATCGTGGTCGGCGGGGGCCTCGCAGGCCTCGTTGCCGCGACAGAAATTGCCGACGCCGGCAAACGCGTCATCGTGGTCGATCAGGAGGGCGAGCAGAGCCTCGGCGGGCAGGCGTTCTGGTCGTTCGGCGGGTTGTTTCTGGTCGATAGCCCCGAACAGCGCCGGCTCGGCATCAAGGACAGCTACGATCTGGCGCTGCAGGACTGGATGGGATCGGCGGGCTTCGACCGCGATGAGGATCTCTGGCCGAAGCGCTGGGCGGAAGCCTATGTCGCGTTCGCGGCGGGCGAAAAACGCGGCTGGCTCCGCGCCATGGGCCACCGTATCTTTCCGGTGGTCGGCTGGGCCGAGCGCGGCGGCTACGACGCGATGAGTCACGGCAATTCAGTGCCGCGGTTTCACGTCAGCTGGGGCACCGGCCCCGGGATTGTGGAGCCGTTCGAGCGGCGGGCGCGGCAAGCGCAGGCGAACGGTCGCCTGACTTTCAAATTCCGCCACCGCGTCGATGCGCTCAGCATCACCAACGGCACCGTCGATGGCGTCAGCGGCGCGATTCTTGAGCCCGATCATGTCGAGCGCGGCAAGAGCAGTTCGCGCAAAGTTACCGGCGACTTCACGCTGCGCGCGCAAGCGGTGATCGTCGCCTCCGGCGGCATCGGCGGCAATCACGATCTGGTTCGGCAGAACTGGCCGAAGCGCCTTGGCGATGCGCCGAAAAGCATGATCTCCGGCGTGCCCGAACATGTCGATGGAAGGATGATCGGCATCACCGAGGCCGCGGGCGCGCGGCTGATCAACCGCGATCGGATGTGGCATTACGTCGAGGGCATCAGGAACTGGTCACCGATCTGGCCGCGCCACGGCATCCGCATCCTGCCCGGACCATCGTCGATGTGGTTCGACGCGACAGGCAAACGCCTGCCCTCGCCACTGTTTCCCGGCTCCGATACGCTCGGCCAGCTGCACTACATCATGAGCACGGGATATGATTATTCGTGGTTCGTGCTGACCCAAAGCATCATCAAGAAGGAATTCGCGCTGTCGGGCTCGGAGCAGAATCCCGATCTCACCGGCAAGAGCTGGCTGATGACCGCCAGGCGCGCCACCAACAAGGGCGCGCCGGGGCCGGTGGAGGCGTTCAAGACCTACGGCGTCGATTTCATCGTGCGCGATAATCTCGCCGATCTCGTCGGCGCCATGAATGCGCTCAGCGGCGACACCCTGCTGAAAACAGAACATCTGAAACTGCAGATCGAGGCGCGCGACCGCGAGATCGAAAATCCCTACGTCAAGGATACGCAGGTGATGAACATCCACAACGCGCGCAGATACATCGGCGACCGGTTGATCCGCACGGCAAAACCGCACCGGATTCTCGATCCCGCCCACGGCCCCCTGATTGCGGTGAAACTCAACATCCTGACCCGCAAGACGCTGGGCGGCTTCGAGACCGACCTCGACTCACGCGCGTTCGGCAGCGACGGCAAGATCATGCCGGGGCTTTACGCCGCCGGCGAAGCGGCCGGCTTCGGCGGCGGCGGCATGCACGGCTATCGGTCGCTGGAAGGCACCTTCCTCGGCGGCTGCCTGTTTTCCGGGAGGAATGCCGGGCGCGCAGCGGCGAAAGCGGCGTCGTGAGGGCCGCTTATCGCACCGACGCCGCAGATCGGGCGCATAGCGAACCGGTCAGCCAGACGTTGCCGCGGTCTTCGCCGGAAAGGGTCAGGAAAACGTCCAGGAACTGAAGCGTCATCGCCAGCACCAAAGCCGCGACCACGGTGCGCGCGGCTACGCGGAGCGCAAGTGGCCCCGGCGCGGTGCTCATGCCGTCCTCGGCTTGAACAGATAGAAGAAGCGGGGATGCGTCAGCGCGAGGGTGACAGGCGCGAAATAGGTGCCCATGACATCACCTCGAAATGCGAGATGGGACGCCATGGCAGGCATATGCCAGGCGTCAATCGCCATGGCCGTGCCGTGGATGGCGCCTGACACGATGACAAAGTCGATAAACGGGAGGAACCGAACTGGATCTCTCGCGGCCCAGATGAGGAATGCACCCATGCTCACGAAGATCGCGACCAACATGTGTTCGAAAGCCGGATGCCGATTCGGATAGTCCCAGATCCAGGACGCCCGCTCCAGCACGATCATGTTCAGCGGGTAGATGACGATCATGCCGATGCCGTTGGCAATCAACGCGATCCGGGTCACAAGATCTCTCTTCGACATATCCAACTCCCTGGTCGTTGAAAAACCAGTTTGACATCAAGCGCGGCAACACGCATGAGAATTACCTGATCGTGACGCAAACGAATTTTGCACCCGAGGGAACATGGCCACGGAGGAGTTTGCAAAGGACCCCGGCCTGTCCTGGAGCCAGCTGCGCGCTTTCGAAGCGTGCGCCAAGCTCCTGAGCTTTAACGCCGCCGCCGCGAGCCTTAACCTCACTCCCGCGGCCGTGCGTTATCAGGTAGGTCTGTTAGAGGCTCGCCTCGGAGTGCGGCTGTATGATCGTCAAGGCGGACGGCTTGCCTTGACGACGATCGGAACTGCCTTTCGAGGGCGCATCGCCCGCCCGATGCAGGAACTCGCCAAGGCGTGCGCGGACGCCAGTCAGTCGGCAACCGCTGCAACTCTCCTGCTCACCGTCCCTCCGCTATTCGCCCGTCAATTCCTGTTCGGAGACCGCTTCCTCAGGTGGTGCGATGCGAATTTCGTCAAACTCGACGTCACTGACTCCAGGCGCGACCTGTTCGGTCCCGACCAGATCGTTGCCATCCGTCTTGGCGCGGAGCCAATCCCGGATCTATCGAAGACGCCGGTGCTGGCGGTAAAACTTGTCCTCGCGGCAGCGCCCGCGATCGTCGCGAAGGCCCGTGTCCTCGAAGCGGCGTGGTGGTCAAAACAAAATCTGCTGACACCGAGCGTCAGCGAGGCCGCTTGGGAGAAAGTCTGGCTGGCACTTGATTTGCGGGAGCAGATGGTACCGCGGCATCGCCGGTTCTCGTCATATGCCGCCGCTCTCGAGGCCGCCTGCGCGGGCCAGGGAATCCTGCTTGCCGCGCTGCCGTTCGCCGAAAGGGAATTCGGCGCGGGACGGCTCGCAAGGTTGTCCAAAATCCGCATTTCAAGTCCGGTTGGTTACTCAATCGTCATGAGGGCCGAAGTTGCGGCGAGCCGCCGCGGCCGATTATTGAGACAGAGGCTCATGACCGAGATTCGAGGCTGAACTTCGTCACGTAATTGCGTGACGAAAGTTGATCCGCCTCCGTCACGCCGCCTGCCCCCTTCGAGCCGCAGAGCATGGCAGCGCCCCTGCTCGGGACGTAAAGCCGCTTCGCGATGTCGCGCAAGCAGTCCGCAATCACCGAGACGCTGAAAAGCGGCGGCGATAGGTGGACGTTCACCGTGCAGGCACGCACATCACGTCATCGAACGCTGGAAATGATCGCTATTTGTGCGGTCAGCCCATAAAGCGTGCGGCCGATGCACAAATTTTGGAGCGGCGGGTGCAAGTGTTTGTGCGCCTGCAGGCAAGCTTTCGCGCCCTGCGCATTCTAGCCTTTCGGACACCATTCAGTTTTGCCGAGCGAACCTGCTCGTCAGCAACAGAGGAGTCCTTCTCATGATGCTAGAGAATATCTTTGAGGACGCGCGCTATTTCCTTGATAGAGCCGGATTTGCCAGGCGTTCCCGCCATGTTGCAATGGGTGCTGCGTGCCTGATTGCGCTTGGTATCTCCGGTCAGGCCGAGGCGGCGCCCGCGGGATGTGCGGCGCTGCAGGCGAAATATCCTGCCTGGAAAGGCAAGACGCTCGTCAACGCCATCAATCCGCACACGCCGGGCTATGAGGCGATCGATCCGAAAGACCCGAGCAAATATGTCGGCTTCGACATCGATCTCGGCGAGCAGATCGGTGAGTGCCTTGGCTTCAAGCTGACCTACAAGGCGGTGACGTTCGCAGCCCTGTTGACGACGTTGTCGAGTGGCCAGGCCGACATCGTGATTTCCGACATCTACGCCACCGAAGAGCGGGCCAAAGCGGCCGACTTCATCACCTATTCGAAGGTGTTCGACGGGGTTTTGGTTGCCAAGGGCAATCCAAAGAAGATCGACGGCATCAACTTGTCGATGTGCGGCGCAGCGGCAGCCGAGAACACCGGCTTCGTCGAGGTCCCGCTGGTGCAAGCGCTTATTCCGCAATGCAAGGCGGCCGGCAAACCCGAGCCGACCCTCCAACTCTACGAGAACAACGCCAACTGCATCCAGGCCATTCTCGCCGGCCGGGCCGATACCTACGTCAACGACGTCAACACCGTGGATCAGGCGGTGAAGGCCAATCCCGACAAGCTGGAGAAAGCGCTCGCGGTCACCATTCCCTATTCGGTCGGCATCGCCGTTCCCAAGGACAAGCCTGAATTCCGCGACGCCGTGCTTGCCGCGTTGATCGAAGTTCAGAAGGCCGGGATTCACATGGATCTGCTCAAGAAGTGGGAGCTCGATGTGAACAACTTCAAAGAGCCCGACATCCTCTCCGTCAAGTAATGTCGCTGTTCGTCCACTACCTCAGCCTGCCGTACCTGATCGAGGGCATCTGGTTCACCCTGGCGGTGACCGGTCTCGGACTGGCCGGTGGGCTGATCCTTGGTCTCGCCCTCGCGGCAATGCAGCTCAGTCGTTTCTGGGTGCTGGCTGCATTCGCCCGCGGTTACACCGTGATCTTCCGCGGCACGCCGCTGATCCTGCAGATGGTGTTCGCCTATGACGCGTTGCCGCAGGTCGGTCTCAGATTGAGTGCGATCGGGGCCGCGGGTCTGGCGCTGGCCGCCAACGAGGCGCCCTTCATCGCCGAGATGCTTCGCGCCGGTGTGCTCGGCATCGATCGCGGACAAGTCCTGGCCGGGCAGGCGCTCGGGATGACGCCCGGATTGCTGATGCGACGCATCATAGCACCTCAGGCCATTCGCACGATGATTCCGGCCTTCGGCAACGAGACCGTCAGCGCGTTGAAGAATTCGTCGCTGGCAAGCGTGATCTCGGTACAGGAGCTGACGCTGCGAAGCACGCAGCTCGCATCGTCAACCTTCGACTTCTTTTCGATCTTCTTCGCATCCGGGCTGATCTATCTCGCGCTCACCACCGGCGTCAGCGTGATCCAGTTGTTGGTGGAACGCGTTCTCGATCTCGACCGGCCGGCGACGCAGTTTCGTCTCAGTCGCTTGCTGCCCTGGTATGGGGCGCCGTTGGTGCTGGAGCCGATCACCGCCGGGCCGGTTGCTTCCACCGAGGCTCGATCCGACCCGGTCGTCCCGTTCGCGGCGCCTGCCAAGGACGTCAAGGCATCGCGGGCGGACCGTACCAAGCGATCAGCCACCCTGACGCGCAACAACGCGGTGGTCGAGGTCAGCGGTTTGTACAAGGCCTACGACAGTCAGCCCGTCCTTGCCGGCGTCGATATGACGGTGCGCGTTGGCGAAGTCGTTGCACTGCTTGGCCCAAGCGGATCGGGCAAGAGCACGCTGTTGCGATGTATCAACCATCTCGAGGGCTGGGACGCGGGAACCGTCAAGGTCGGCGGCCGCCGCATGGGCTTTCGGGAAGACGGCAAGCCGCTTTCGCCGCGTGACCTTGCCAATGAGCGCGCCATGGTCGGCGTCGGCATGGTGTTTCAGCAGTTCAATCTGTTCGGTCATCTGACCGCGCTGGAGAATGTCGCCGGCCCCTTGCGCTGGGTCCACGGCCTTTCGCGAACAGACGCCGATCGGCGGGCGCGAGAACTGCTCGAACGCGTTGGCCTCAGCCATCGCGCCGACGCGCTGCCGCGGCATTTGTCCGGCGGTCAACAGCAGCGCGTCGCGATCGCGCGCGCGATAGCGCCGAACCCGAGCGTGCTGCTGCTCGATGAACCGACCTCGGCGCTCGATCCGGAACTGGTCAATGAAGTGCTGGAAGTAATCCGGCGCCTGGCGATCGAGGACGGCCTGACCATGATTATCTCGACGCACCAGTTGCGTTTCGCCGACGAAGTCGCGGATCGCGTCGTCTTTCTCAGCGGCGGCTCCATTGTCGAAGAGGGACCTGCGCACGAGGTTCTTACAAACCCGCGCAATCCGATCACGGCGCGCTTTCTCAGCATCATGGATGCCGACAGACCAACCGCGGCGCCTGCATGAAGCGGCCGCGTGCCGCCTTGTTACGATCAGGTGCCATCCTTCAACTCAAAACAATCTTGCGTCCGCAAGCGTTCTTTCGAGGCCATCGCATGAAGCATCATCTCCTCCCCGTTTCACCCACTAACGTGCACTGGGGTTATTTCAGCAAGAAGGTCGCGCCAGCGCTGACACTGAAGTCCGGCGACCGCGCCACCATCGAAACGCTGACCCATCACGCCAACGACGACTACGAGCGGATGATCGCCAATGATCCCGGCGCCGAGAGCGTGTTTAACTGGACCAGGGAGCACAAAGCAGTGGTCCGCCGCGGCGCGGGGCCGACCGAAGGTCCGTTCCTGCGGGGCTCCGGCGAAGGCGTCGGCGTCCACCTTCTGACGGGTCCTGTTGCCATCGAGAACGCCGAGCCTGGCGATATTCTGGAAGTTCGCATTCTCGACGTCCGGCCGCGTCCGAGCTGTAACGCCTGCCATGCCGGGCGCTGCTTCGGTTCGAACGCCGCCGCATCCTGGGGGTTTCACTATCACGACCTGATCGAGGAGCCGAAGCCGCGCGAAGTCATCACGATCTTCGAACTCGATACCTCCGGCGAGCCGTTCGCCAGGGCGGTCTACAATTATGTCTGGACACCGCAGACCGATCCGGACGGCATCGTGCATCCGACCATCGATTATCCCGGCGTGCGCGTCGATCATAGCCTGGTTCGAAAACGCGAAAACATCCTGCCGAACGTCAAGGTGCCGGCGCGTCTCCACTTTGGAACCATGGGCCTTGCGCCGGCGGAATCCGATTTCGTGAGTTCGATTCCGCCCGGTTACACCGGGGGCAATATCGACGACTGGCGTATCGGCAAGGGAGCGCGGATGTACTATCCGGTCGCGGTGTCAGGCGCTTTTTTCTCCGTCGGCGATCCGCATGCGGCCCAGGGCGACAGCGAACTGGGCGGTACCGCGATCGAAACATCGCTGACCGGCGACTTCGAATTCATCCTGCACAAGAACCGTGATCTCGGCGGCACGGTGCTGGAGGGGCTGACCCATCCGATGCTGGAAACCGACCAGCAGTGGTCAATGTACGGCTTTACGTTTCCGAACTACCTCGCCGAACTCGGCGCCAACGCCCAGACCGATGTTGCCAATCATTCGAGCCTGGACAAGGCGATGCGCGATGCCTTTCGAAAGCTCCGCCGCTTTCTCATGACCGTGCATCACATGAGCGAGGACGAAGCGATCGCACTGATGTCGGTCGCGGCGGATTTCGGCGTTACCCAGGTGGTCGACGCCAACTGGGGCGTTCACGGGTCGATCCGAAAGAATGTCTTTATGTGCACTTGAGGTAAAACCGCCGATTTCGGCTGCTTGCGAGCAGTCCCGACGCTGATCGCAATGCTGACGGTCATAACGGCGCCAAAACCGCCGATCGCCGAGTTGCGCCTGCTGTTGGCACGAGCGTTGCTTCGGTTTGGCATGTCAACGTTGGCCAAACCATGAGTATTCACCCGTTTACCAGCGAATCCTACTCCGAGGGAGACAGGAGCGAAGCCTGGCAGGATGTGTTGGGCGGGTTCGGCCTGCGATCTCAGCCAATGTCGGCCATGCATGGCGAGCATGCCACGGCACTGTCCCGGGCGTCGCTGGACGGCGTCGGTCTGATGCGTTTTGCCGCGGCCCCGCAGGTATTTTCGCCGCTGCCGCGGCGTGCCGATCTGCCGATACTGCTGCTGCCGACCGAAGACGGCACCATACTCAAGACAAACGGATCGCAACAAGGCGTTCCGGCCGGCCGCATCATCATGCTGCCTCGCCAGGGCGACTGGCAGGTTGCATTTCATCGCAGCATCCGCGCGATCGTTCTGTCGGTGACCGTGGAGAGCTTCGGTGGCCGCAGGATCAGTTTACCCGAACACAAAGACGCCAGCATCGTTCCATCAGGGGGATTGGCCGAAGTTCTCTGCCGCACGCTTGAAGCCACATCCGAAACTCTCGAAACATTGTCGTCGGACGCGTGGAACACGATCCGGCTGAGTCTTGCCGAGATGTTGCTGACACTTGCGCATCAGAAGTTGCGGAGCGCCACCGAAGTGGTCGGCATGGGCGCTCAACCCGCGTTGCTTCATCGCATTTATGAAGCGATCGAACGCAAGCTCGGCGATCCCGATATCACGCCGGCGCGGGTCGCGCAGATGGAAGGTATCTCCGAGCGCTATCTGCAGAAATTGTTTGAAGGCACCGGCGACAATTTCACGCACTACCTGCGCGAACGCCGGCTGCAGCACTGCTGGGCGGACCTCGCCAACCCGGCCGAGGCGCATCGTTCCGTGTCCAACATCGCCTTTGGTTGCGGCTTCAGCGACGCGGCCCATTTCAGCCGCTCGTTTCGCGATCGGTTCGGAATGTCACCGCGGGCCTTTCGGCAACAGCAAGCCGAACGTGCTTCGGGGCTAGGCGTCAAGACCGGGCAACGCGGCTGGCCTCAGGATGCTGTGGCGCAATTGCGTGCGCATCGGCCGGCTCCGGTAATCGCCGCCGCCGAACTGAAGCTGGTGGACTGCGCGGTCTCCCGAGGTGGCAAGCCTGCGCATCATTTCCTCACCGTGGATGCGGCGCGGGTTCACTGGGGCTTTTTCAGCCGCGCGCTGAAACCGCTGATCGAAGTTGTTTCGGGCGACACCATCACGGTCGAGACCCTGACGCAGCACGCCTCCGACGATCCTGAACTCATGATAACAGGTGATCCCGGCGCGGAGAGCGTGTTTCGCTGGACGCGTGAGGGAAAAGGCGTCGAGCGCCGCGGCGCCGGCCCGATGGACGCGTCAATTTATGGTCGCGGCGCTGGCGAAGGCTTTGGGGTCCACATCTGCACCGGGCCGATCGCGGTAAAGGGCGCCGAACCGGGCGACGTTCTGGAAGTCCGCATTCTCGACATGGTGCCGCGCCCGAGCCGCAATCCGGATCTGCACGGGCGGATCTTCGGCAGCAGCGTCGCCGCCTGGTGGGGATACCATTATGACGAGTTTCTCTCGGAGCCCAAGCCACGCGAAGCGGTAACGATCTACGAGATTTTCACAGGCGATGAGCCCTACGCGCAGGCACTCTATTCCTATCGATGGCAGCCGCAAACCGATCCCTACGGCGTCGTGCACCAGACCTACGACTATCCCGGCATACCCGTCGCCGCCGAGACGATCAGGCGTCGGCACGGCGTGCTCGACGGTATCCGCATTCCGTTGCGGCCACACTTTGGCGTCATAGGCGTGGCGCCGCGTGAGGCCGGTCTGGTCGATTCCGTGCCGCCGGCCTACTTCGGCGGCAACCTGGACAATTGGCGGCTCGGCAAGGGCGCCGCGGTATATCTCCCGGTCTCGGTTCCTGAAGCGCTGCTTTCGATCGGCGATCCGCATGCCGCCCAAGGCGATGGCGAACTGAGCGGGACGGCGATCGAATGTTCGATGACCGGGACCTTTCAAATCGTGCTGCACAAGAAGGCCGATTTCGCCGGCCGTCCGTTTGCCGACCTGACCTATCCGCTGATCGAAACCGAAGCCGACTGGGTGTTGACCGGATTCAGCCATCCGAATTATCTCGCCGAATTCGGCGCCAAGGGACAGAGCGAGGTCTACGCAACGTCATCGCTCGATCTGGCGATGAAGGACGCGTTTCGCAAAGTTCGCCGATTTCTGGTGAATACCAAGGGCTTGAGCGAAGACGAGGCGATCGCGCTGATTTCGGCGGCGGTGGATTTCGGCGTCACGCAAGTGGTCGACGGCAATTGGGGTGTCCACGCGGTGTTGAGCAAGCGGCTTTTCGCGCACGAAGACTGTCTTTGACGGCGAGAGTCTTTTGACGGCAAGGCTTTCGCCGATGCCTTTCGTCATGGCCGGTTATCGGATGCGTTCCGAGCCAGGCTTCTAAAAACATCAAATCAGCCAACGGATGGCGGGAACCTATTTGCCTTTGCCGCATCCAACCGATCAGCAGTAACATGTTGTTGGACAGAGCGAAGTCATCATGCGCCACGCCGAGATACCGCAAATCGCTCCCGTCGGGAGCACGGACACCGAATTGGTGCAGCGCGCCCGCGCACGCGATGAGGTGGCCATTCGCACCATCATGCAGTCCAACAATCGCAGGCTTTACCGGCTCGCCCGCGGAATCCTGCGCAACGACGGCGAAGCCGAGGATGTCGTCCAGGAAACCTATGTCCGGGCGTTCACGCATCTGGATGGTTTTCGCGGCGACTCCAGTCTCGCCACCTGGCTGGCGCGGATCGCTATCAACGAGGCTTTGGGCCGCCTGCGGCGCCAGCGTGCGAACGTCGAATGGACGTCGCTGCCACCGGGCGTGCTCGAGGCCCAGATCATTCAGTTTCCCCACTCGGCTACCTCGGACGATCCGGAAAAATCCATGGCCCAACGTGAAATTCAGCATGTCGTCGAACACGCGATCGACGAATTGCCCGAGGCCTTTCGCATCGTCTTCATCACCCGTGTGATCGAGGGGATGAATGTCGAGGAAACCGCCGACATTCTAGGGCTGAAGCCGGAAACCGTGAAAACGCGACTGCATCGCGCCCGCGCCATGCTGCGCGACAATGTCGAAAAGAAAATCGGCCCCGTGGTGATGGAAGCGTTTCCGTTTGCCGGCAAGCGCTGCGAACGGTTGACCGATGCGGTTTTGAAACGGCTGGGCCTCGCCGGATAATTTTCCGGGAACCTTTCGGTTCACGCTCCATCCAATCCCTGTGAAATCAACAATGCCCGGCGGCTTTGACCCCGGTGCCACAGGAGTATCAACCATGTTCGTTCGATTGAGCGCGGCAATCGCCGCATTCGGCCTGTTGGGCGGCGCGACGCTGGCGCAAGGCGCAAAGCCGACCGATCCGCAGATCGCACATATCGCCTACACCGCGGGCGTGATCGATATCGCGGCGGCGAAACAGGCGCTGGCCAAGACCACCAACAAGGATATCAAGGCGTTCGCGGAAGACATGGTGCGCGACCACGAAGCCGTGAACAAGCAGGCCCTGGATCTGGTGAAGAAGCTCAAGGTCACGCCCGAAGATAACGACACCAGCCGCTCGCTGTCCAAGAACGCCGCCGACAAGCTTGCCGAATTGGCCAAGCTGAAAGGCGCGGACTTCGACAAGGCTTATGCCGCCAACGAAGTCGCCTATCACAAGGCCGTCGATGGCGCGCTTGAGACGTTGCTGATTCCGTCCGCCACCAACGCGGAGCTGAAGAGCCTGCTGCAGACCGGCCTGAAGATCTTCCAGGGCCACGAGCAACATGCCGAACACGTCGCCGCGGCCCTGAAGTAAGGAGCCTGACATGACGCCGAGATGGGCTCTCCCGATCGTCGCAGTGCTGGTGTCGGGAATGTCGGTCTCGGCGCATGCGGAGACGATTCAAATTTCGATGGAGAATCTCGTGATCTCGCCGGCGGCGGCTACGGCCAAGGTCGGCGACACCATCGAATGGATCAACAAGGATATTTTCGTCCATACCGCAACCGCGCGAAACGGCGATTGGGATGTGACGATGCCGCCGAAGAACACCGTCACTCTGGTTTTGAAGAAGACCGGCACCATCGACTATTACTGTCGCTTCCATCCCAACATGAAGGCGACCCTCACGGTTGGGCCATAACGACGGCCCGGCTCGCGCCGCTCCGGTCACCATTCAGATGACCCAGCCACGATTCGAAACGACTGCCGCGCTTCGCTGGACTCCTGCGCCGGCCCCGCCTATATAGATTTATATGCGGAATGGTACAAATTAACCAGTAGCGGAGGCGACCATGACCAGTGGCAGTTTCAACGATGCCGAGAGCGTCCAGACCGAAGTGATCCTGCAGCGCTTCAACCACGTTTTCCTCAGTCACGATCCCGCCGCGTTGCGGGACCTGGTCGCTGACGATTGCATCCTCGAGAACACGCAGCCGGCGCCCGATGGCGCGCGCCTTGAGGGCAAGGATGCCTGCATCGCGCTCTGGACGCAGATCGCCACTACGGAGGGCATACATTTTGAGCCCGAAAGCATCATTGCGCGCGGCGATCGCGGCGAGATCAGGTGGCGGATGGTCTGGGGCCCGGATCGCGCCAGTTCCGTGCGCGGCGTCAACCTGATGCGCGTGCGGGATGGACGGATCGTCGAGGCCCAGGGTTACGTGAAGGGCGCGTGAAGGCCGTTTGGGGAGCGCGTAACCGCGGCATCGCAGATACTCGCCGCTCTCAGTCGTTCACGTCAAGCGAGCTTCGCGTCCGCCGCAACGCCGTCGCAAGCCCGACCGCGACGCATGCCTGCCAGACCGGATAGAGGAACGAGGACAGATCGAGGTCGAGCGCATTATCGAGCGCCACCAGCGCGCCGGCAATGGTGCCGACGCTCAGCATCGGCAGCCATGCCCCGACGTCGCGCGGACCCGCCGGCAGCAGACACATCCCAACCGCCATGATGGTGGCGCCGGTGAAGCCACCGGCCAATCCGGCCAGGACATTTCTGGTGGCTTTTGCCGCGTCCGCGGCTCGCCCGTCGAACCAGATCGCAACATTCACCGCGCACACGAAGGCGATCATGGTGACGATGGCGGCCGCCAGCGCCGCCCACCATGGATTTGGGCTGAAGCGCCGAACCAGGACGAAAACCAGGATCGCGAACGGGATCGCCACCAGTGCGATGCGGAAATCGCCGGGCGTACCGTTGATCCTGTCGATCAGCGGCGGCAGTAGCGGCGTCAGGACGCCGGTCAGCAGGCCCGCGCCGGCGACCTTCAGCAAGCCCTTGGGCGTTTCGTCACTGGCAGCGATCGCCTCGGTCAACGCCCACCCCTGTATTTCCGCTGCCGACAGTTCTGGAAGCGGAATCGGATCCCCACACGCCGCCTGAAAGGCCACAATAAGGCGTTGAGCTTGCATAACACGATGAAGACCGGAATTGAAGCCAGCGCGCCGGCGGTCAACCGAGGCAGGAAAAAATAAAGCCGCGCCAACCCGAAGGTTGACGCGGCGATGGCCGTTCTGTTGCCAGGTGTACCTACCCCGAACGGTTACGCCGCGAGGCGCACTTCGTTCAATGCAACGTTATCGTTTGCATTTAGGTTTTTGACCCGATAACGGCGGTATCATGCCGAGCACAATTCAGAGCTTCTTCGCGACCATCGATCCTATTTCGCCCCCGCCTTAGCAGCCCAGGGATTCTGCCTTCCGACAGAATCGATCTCACCAAAATGAGACCTTTAAGCTCAAGCTGCTAAGGTGGAGGCGCCGGGTACTGCCCCCGGGTCTGCCCGCAGTCCGCTCTAAGTTTCAGCGCCATCGTCTTGCGACAACCCAGATATAGGCGCGATCGGGGGCGAAAGATAGGCTGCCATTGGCATCGTTATCCGCATCCAGCCCGCCTTGCCCGTTCCCCCTCCAGCCCGTTCTATGAAACTCTATTTAATTGCGCCGGAGCGCCGGGCGGCTATCTCTTGAAGGATCACATCCCAGATTCCTGCCAAAGGGGGTAACTGGCCATGTTTTCACGACGCGACATGCTGGCCGTATCGGCCGCAGGGATGATGACGGCGACTGCCGCCCGATCAGCTTCCTTCGGAAATCCGGATCAACCGCCGCAGGGCGCCATCAACGCCAAGGGGCCCGGCAATCTCACCGATCCCGGGCCGCAGAATGCGGCCCTCGGTCAGCAATTCCCATCAGCGCAATTTCCGCCAGCAACCGACGTCGGCGGCATGCCGATGGACTGGGCGTCATTCAACAACGCGCCGAAACGCATTCAGAACGGCGGCTGGGCGCGCCAGCTGACGCAGGCCGATTTCCAGATTTCCGAGACGATCTCGGGGGTGAACATGCGGCTGACCGCCGGCGGCATCCGGGAATTGCACTGGCATCAGGCCGCCGAGTGGGCGGTGATGACATATGGCAGTTGCCGCGCGACGGTGCTTGATGCCGAAGGCCGGCCCTACATCGCGGACCTGCAGGCAGGCGACCTCTGGTATTTTCCGGCCGGCTTGCCGCATTCGCTGCAGGGATTGGGTCCCGACGGTTGCGAGTTTGTGATTTGCTTCGATGACGGCCGGGCCAACGAATTCAACACCCTTCTGCTGTCGGACTGGTTCGCTCACACGCCCCCGGAGGTGCTCGCCAAGAATTTCGGCGTACCGGCCGAGGCGTTCGCAAAAATTCCGCTGCAGAACCTGTGGATCTTTCAGGGCACGCTTCCCGGTGATTTGTCGGCGGAGCGCGCAGAGGTCACGAACAATGGCGGCACGCCGCCGCATCCGTTCATCTTCTCGCTTGGATCGTCCGTTCCGGTCAGGCAATCCGCCAGCGGCGACGAGCGGGTCGCCGACAGCAGGAACTTCACGGTATCCACCACCATCGCCGCCGCATTGGTGACCGTCCGGCCGGGCGGCGTCCGCGAGATGCACTGGCATCCAAATGCCGACGAATGGCAGTACTACCTCAAGGGCAAGGGCCGCATGACCGTTTTCAATACCGGCCCCAACGCCATGACCATGGATTTTACCGCCGGCGACATCGGTTACGTCAAGCGCAACTATGGGCACTATGTCGAGAACACCGGCGATACCGACCTGCAGTTCATCGGCGTGTTCCGCGCGCCCCGCTATGAGGAAGTGTCGCTTTCGAACTGGCTCACTCACACCCCGGCCGCGCTGGTCGCCCAGCATTTGAACATCGATCCGGCGACCATCGCAAAGTGGCCGCGCAACGGCCCCGGCGTCATGCCCGCATGATGCCTCGGATTGTCATCGCTGGCGTGCCAGTCGAGGGCCGCTGGGTGAGAGAGTTCGTTTGAATCGCGACGACCGGCTATTGTTCCCGGCAAATGGGAATCCGGTAACGCGGATGCTGGCGCATCGCTTCACCCGGTTTTTCGGTTTCAGGCGCTCTGGGCCGCCCGCAAGGGAAGATCGCCGCCGGCGTCCAACGCGACATCCGCATGCGTGAGGTTGCGGAAGCTGCCGATCGCGGCCGGACGTCCGAGCAAATATCCCTGCACCTCGTCGCACAGTTCGTCGTGCAGGAATTGCAGTTCAGCGTCGGTCTCGACGCCTTCCGCGAGCACGGGCAGGCCAAGTCCACGACCAAGACCCAATACCGCCCGGACAATCGTCGCGGCCTGGCCGTTGGAATTGACCGATTTGATGAACGAACCGTCGATCTTGATCCTGTCGAACGGAAACGCCCGCAAGGTGGACAGTGACGAATAGCCGGTGCCGAAATCGTCCATGGCAATGCGAATGCCGAGCGCCTTGATTTGCCGCAGCATGCCGAGCGTCCGATTGAAATCGCGGACCAGCGCCGTCTCGGTGATTTCAATCTCCAGACGGCGCGGCGGCAGGCCGAATTCGAGCAGGATCTGGTGCAGTTCCTGGACGAATTTGGCGTTGTGGAGCTGCACGGCCGAGACGTTGACGGCGATCTTCAACGGTTGCGTCCACGTTGCGGCCTCGCGGCAGGCCGTCTTCAGCACCCAGTCTCCGATCTGCAGGATCGCGCCGGTCTCCTCGGCAATCGGGATGAAAACAGCCGGTGAAATCTCACCGCGTGTCGGATGCTTCCAGCGCAGCAGCGCTTCGAAGCCGATGACTTTCCCGCTCTGGATTTCCTGCTGCGGCTGATACACCAGTCGCAACTCGTCGCGCGCAATGGCATGGCGCAGATCATGTTCCAGCATTCGGCGTTCGCGGACCTCAGCGCCCATCCTTGCCTCGAAGAAACGATAGGTATTGCGGCCTTCGGTTTTGGCGCGGTAGAGCGCGGTGTCGGCGTGGGTGAGAAGAACCTGACGATCCGTGGCGTCTTCCGGACAGAGCGCAATGCCGATGCTGGTCGAGACGTGGGCCTCCGGCGAATCGTCTGAGGCGCGTAGCGCTTCCAGAATGGTCTCGGCAAGCCGGCTTGCGGCGGCGGGATTTGCAACGTCAGGCATCAGAATGGCAAACTCGTCACCCCCGAGGCGCGCCATCATCTGCCGTTCTCCAAGCACCGCGGTGATGCGTGAAGCAACCGTCTGCAATGCCTGGTCGCCGGCGCTGTGCCCGAACAGGTCGTTGATTTCCTTGAACCGGTCGAGATCGAGACAGAGCACGGCGAGGCTCCTGCCGGGGGTCAATGCCGCGATCTCCTGGTCGATCCGCGCATTGAAATGGCTGCGGTTGGGAAGCGAGGTGAGAGGATCGTGATGCGCCAGGAAATAAATGTGTTGCTCGGCGTTCTTGCGCGCCTGCAGATCGCGGACGGCAACGACCTGGTGCGGCCGTCCGGCAAAAACGATCGGCCGCAGGATCAACTCCACAGGGGTGGTCGAGCCGTCGAGATGGCGCAATTCCGTTTCGACCGTCTGGTTCGATCGGGACAGCAGTTCAGTACGTGCCACCTGGTCAGGAAAACAGCTTTCCAGCGTTGCACCGACAAGATTGGCGCTCGATAAACCCGCCAGACGGGCAAAACTGGTGTTGACGGAGACAATCACCTCCCCGTCGCAAACCAGAAGCCCCTCAACCGAGGCATTGGCGAGATCGCGCATGCGGTCGACTTCACGCTCGGAACGGCGATGATCGCGGATATCAAGCACAACGCCTGCCAGTGCCAACCCGATAATGCCGAAGCTCGCGATCGCTACCCCCACAGCAAGCCATCCGGCTGGCAATGCTGTTTGAGAAATCTCCACGGTGGGGTCGGGAATGATCGACACCGCTGCCATCGCAGTGAAGTGATGGCTGCAGATCGCGAGCGTCAACAGGACGGCACCGCCGACCTTCCATTTTTCGTTGCTGCCATGAAGACCAACGGGCAGCGCGACGGCGCCGATTGCCGCGCCGAGCATGATGGATGCGGCAACAAGAACAGGATCCCACAGGATGATGCCTGCGACTTCAAATGCGGCCATCCCGGTGTAGTGCATCGCCGCAATGCCGCCGGCGACGATGGCGCCGCCGATCCAGGGGCCGTGGCGCCAGTTCGGAGTGAGCGATACCGCAAGCCCAGCGCCGGTCAGCAGGATGGCCGCGACCAGCGACAGGATGGTTAACACAATGTTATAGCCGCTCGGGATTCCCGGCGTGAACGCAAGCATCGCGATAAAGTGCGTAGCCCAAATACCGAAGCCGGTGGATATGGCGGATACCGCCAGCCACAGGCCGCGCATCTGACCGTGTGATTTCCGGGCGTGACGAAGCAGGTTGATCGCGGCAAATGACGCCAAAACGCACACAAGGGCCGCGAGACCGACAAGCCTCAAATCATGGGCGTAGGCGATGCAATTGTAGATCCTGAACATGTGATGACACCGCAAAGGCGGAAAAACCGCGACCTGCGGAAGCTAGGGTCAACGTCGTAAGATAGCGTAAATGAACCGATTTTGAGCCGGCGACCTGCCCGGCGGCAGGCGTGCCTGCCGCTGTACGTCCCCGCGGAGGAAGGAACGTTGTGAAATTCGTCGGCAGGAACAATAACCCGTTAATCAATATGAACGTTTATTCAAACACCTACGGGCGATTTAATGTCGCACTTCGGAACGTAGAACCTCGGTGACGATTACCACTCCATACGTTTTTATTATTGGAGTGAGGCAATGAAAAAGTTAGCGATCGTATTTGCCGTCGGTGCAGCCGCGCTACTCGGTGGCTCTGCTGCAAACGCTGCGGACAACACGGTGAAGGCAAAAGCCGCTACCGACGCAACTCAATCATCAACCGACATCAGCTCGCGCCATCGACACTGGCGTCGTTACCACCATTACGGCTATCGTCACTACCGACCGTATTATAGAAGCTACGGTTACGCTCCGCGGTATTATGGAAGCTACGGCTACGCTCCGCGGCCCTATTATGGCGGTTATGGTTATGGCGGCCCGAGTGTAACCTTCGGCTTCGGCGGAGGCGGATACCGAGGCTGGTAATGCAAAAAAGCCCGCAGCAATGCGGGCTTTTTTTCTTGTAGCATCGTGAGCTGCCCCATCTCCTGCAGTATCCTGAATGAACGAAAACCGAAATCATCAGTGAACGAAGGGTGCTCGATCTTCCAGTTGACGCGGCTCCCATCCAGTCGAGTGACCAACATAAGGCAATGTGTGACTGGCCGCTGCGGAAAGCCCTAGTCGTTCTACAAAGGGGCTTTGGAGCGGGCGAAGGGAATCGAACCCTCGTATGCAGCTTGGGAAGCTGCCGTTCTACCATTGAACTACGCCCGCGGTCGCTTGGCTCAGCTGATTTAGCCGAGACCGTGCGATCCGCCAAGCGGGTTGGTGATATTCCCGATCATCCTTAACTAACTGCAAATTTTCCAGGTGCGCGGTTTCGCGACGGTGCTATGATCCCGTCGGGGTGATTTGCGTAATGGCGGGGCGCGGGTACACCATTTTCGATTCCACGATCGGCCGATGCGGCATCGCATGGGGCGCGTCGGGGATTGTTGCCGTGCAGCTTCCGGAAGCGCGCGAGATCGACACCCGGCGGCGGATGCTGCGCCAGTATCCCGACGCCCGCGAACTCCGCCCCTCCCAGAATGCCGAGATCGCGATCGACGGCATTGCGGCGCTGCTGCGCGGCCAGCGCAGCGATTTTTCCGACGTCACCCTCGATATGCGCGGCATGCCGCCGTTCAATCGCCGCGTCTACGAGGTCGCCCGCACCATTCCGCGAGGCGAAACCGTAACACTTGCCGAATTTGCCAAACAACTCGTCGCGAGCGGCGCGATGCATGCGGTCGGCCAGGCGATCGGGCGAAATCCCTTTGCCATCCTGGTGCCCTGTCATCGCGTGCTGGCCACCGACGGCGAGGCGGACAGGTTCAGCATCAATAGCGGCACGGTCTCCCAGCGCCGGCTGCTTTCGCTCGAAGGCGCGCTGGCCAACAGCGGGCCGACGCTGTTCGATGCGCTCCTTCCCGTTGCGCCGCCGCGTCCGCATAGTTAAATCTACGGCATGACGGCAACGACCCTTCTGCAGCGCCAATCCATCACGGTGTCCGACTTCCGCTGCAGTGCGGGGCCGGACGACACCCCGTTCGCGGAACAGCACACCTGCCACTCGATCTCCTATGTGCGCAAGGGCAGCTTCGGCTGCCACAGCCGCGGTCGCTTCTTCGAACTGGTGGCAGGCTCGATCCTGGTCGGCCATCCCGGCGACGAATATGTCTGCACCCACGACCATGTCTGCGGCGACGAGTGCCTGTCGTTTTTTCTGACGCCTGAACTGGTGGAGGCGATCGGCGACGGAGCGGACATCTGGCAGGTCGGCGCCGCGCCGCCGCTGCCTGAATTGATGGTGCTTGGCGAGCTTGCGCAGGCAGCGGCCGATGGCCGCAGCGATGTCGGCCTCGACGAGGTCGGTCAGGCCTTCGCAAGCCGTTTCGTCGAGGTGGTCTCCGGGCGAGCGCGCGAGCCTGTCTCGGCCGCGGCCCGGGATCGACGCCGCGCGGTGGAAACAGCGCTGTGGATCGACGCGAATTCGCACCAGCAGATCGATCTGGAAGACGCCGCCGGTCAGGCCGATATCAGCCCGTTCCACTTCCTGCGGCTATTCGGAAGCGTATTGGGAGTGACCCCGCACCAGTACCTGGTGCGCTCGCGGCTGCGTCATGCGGCGCGGCTGTTGGCTGACGATGAAAGATCCGTCACCGATGTCGCCTATGACGTCGGATTCGGCGATCTCTCCAACTTCGTCCGCACCTTCCACCGCGCCGCCGGCGTTTCGCCGCGCCGGTTCCGCGAGGCGTCGCGCGGAATGCGCAAGATTTTCCAAGAACGCCTGGCCCTGCACTGACTAGGTTGATCTCCTGACCGCGCGTTGCTGGAACGCGCAAGAGTAAGGAGATCATCATGTACGACCACATCGGATTGAAGGTTAAGAGTCTCGACGCCAGCGTGCGCTTCTACGCGGCGGCGCTGGCGCCGCTCGGATATGTATTGAGTTCGCGCGACGACTCCGGCGCGGGTTTCGGGCCCAAAGGCGAGCCGGCGCTCTGGCTTTACGCAGATAAGGGACCTGCCGCTGCTGGCGCCCACATCGCGTTCCGCGCGCCCGATCACGCGGCGATCAAGAAATTTCACAGCGAGGGCGTGAAGGCCGGCGGCCGCGATAACGGTGGCGCCGGGCCACGCGCCGGCTACAGCCCGACCTACTTCGCCGCGTTCCTGATCGATCCCGACGGCAACAATGTCGAGGCGGTTTGTACGTAGTCCGCTTTGGATCGAACCAACGCGGACGTCATTCCACGATGTGCAATTGCACATCGTGGATGCGCAGGCCCGGAAGCCATACTCCCGGTCGTGGTTATGGATTCCGGGCTCGCTCGCCCAGCGCAAAATTGATGCTCGCATCAATTTTGCCGCAAGGCTCGCGCCCCGGAATGACGGCGTTGTTGACCGTCGTGTAACCGCAAACTGAACCCACTCCAACACAGGGTCATGTCACATGGCTTCCATCCACAAGGACATCCCAATCGATGCGCAGCCTGCCGACGTCTGGGCCGCGGTGCGGGATTTCGGCGCCGTGCATCAGCGGCTGGTGCCGGGCTTCGTGCTCGACGCGCGGCTCGATGGCGACGCGCGGATCGTCACCTTCGCCAACGGTACGGTGGCGCGCGAGCTCTTGGTCGACTGCGACGATACTCGCCGCCGGCTCGTCTACGCTGTCGTCAGCGAGCGGGTAAAACAGCACAGCGCGTCGGTGCAAGTCGTCGCCGATGGCGAGGCGCGTACCCGGCTGATCTGGATCGTCGATGTGTTGCCCCACGAAATCGCGCCCTATATCGACGCGCAGATGGATCAGGCGGCGCTTGCCATGCAGAAAGCATTAGCGCGATCAGCAAAAGTGGAATCCGGTTTTGCGTCCGATCGCGCGCAAAAACAGTAAGATGGCGCAGCGCCGCATGACCACTTCCCGATTCCTTGAGGCGCTCGGTGCCGACGGTCCATCGGCCGACCGTGCCGGCAAGATGGACCTTTACGGACGTTTCGTCGGGTCGTGGGACCTCGACGTCACGCAATTTCGCGAAGACGGTGTCAGGCGTCAGCGCAAAGGCGAATGGCATTTCGGCTGGGCGCTGGAAGGCCGCGCTGTCCAGGACGTTTGGATCGTGCCGCCGCGCGGCGAATTGCGCCATGGCGACGCCGCGGCCAACGTCAATTCCTACGGCACGACGCTGCGGGTCTACGATCCCAGGATCGATGCATGGCAGATCCAGTGGACCGATCCGGTCACGCAAAATTTTCTCCACATGATTGGCCGCGCGCATGGTGACGATATTATTCAGCTTGGGAACCGGCCCGACGGGAAGTTGATCCGATGGCGCTTTTCGGAGATCACGACCAATTCCTTTCGCTGGACCGGCGAAATCTCCGACGACGAGGGAGCGACCTGGCGTCTCAACGTCGAATTCTCCGCCCGGCGTGTCGCGTAGCCCGCCTCTGCTCCTCGAACGTGATCTTGCTCACGGAGCCGGTTGCGCGCTCCTCCTAGCCTCGCCGCGTGCGTCCGGTTTGCACCGCTTCCGCGGAGCTTGCGCACGCGAGGAGCAGAACGATGACTCGAGCTGACAGACTGGCGTGCTGGGCAGCCACGCTGCTGCTGCTGTTTACCCTCTCGACAGTGCCCGCCAAGGCCCAGTTCGGCGGCTTCGGCGGCGGTGGCGGAGAGGACATGATGACCCAGATGGCGCCGATGCTCAACATGATGAAGGCCAAGATGGGCAAGCGCCGGTTCGGCATGATGATGCAAACCATGGGGCCGATGATGAGCCGGATGATGCAAAACAGCGGCGGCGGAATTCCCGGCGGTTTCGGCGGCGGCACAACCTACGCGGCGGACAGTTACGGGACCAGCATGGGTGGCGGAAGCTTCACGGGCATGCTCGGCAGCGGCGGTGGCGGCGAATTGATGAGCATGATTCCGCAGGTGATGCAGATGGCCAATTTCGGCGGCGGACACCGCCACCGCAGGCATCGGCGGCGCTAGTCGACGATGCCCGACAATGCGGGGCGAATTTCCCGAACGGCGCCCCCCTTGGGCTCCCATCGGGTCAGAAAAACGCTCGAGGCCGACAGCACGCCGAGCACGACCATCGAGGTTGCCGCCAACGCGAAATAGTTCGCGGCGGTCGCATTGTGCGTCGACAGCCACCAGCCGCCGCCGCCGATGAACAACAGCCGCGCGCTTTGCGCCAGCACCGGCCCGACAACCTTGGCCGCGCCCTGCGATGAAAAATACATCGATATCGCAAGCCCGATGAACGCGTACATCGGCGCAGCGGTCGACAGATATTGCCGGCTGGCGGCGCGCACCCCGGCATCGCCAGTGAAAATGTTGACCCAGAGGTCGGGGAAGATCGCAATCAGCGTGCCGATCAAGCCCACCGAAACAAAGGAAACCAGGCCCGCGGTCCAGGCGATCCGCCGCGCACGCGCGATCCGCCCGGCCCCGATCGCCATGCCGATCATCGGCACCGACGCAATGCCGGTCGCGAATGCGACCGAGG